>JAEEGJ010003031.1_pt1 | contig 70352 bp, 56 predicted proteins | sample 8958761 | NCBI WGS metagenome assembly JAEEGJ01 (sample SAMN16246546, study PRJNA631951) | gut metagenome | biome: gut microbiome; feature: rumen; material: RS-attached | host: Bos | place: Iran: Karaj | collected 2018-10 | reverse complement strand
GTTCGGTCCCTATCTGTTATGGGCGATGGAAGTTTGAGAGGAGCTGCTTTTAGTACGAGAGGACCGAAGTGGACGAACCTCTGGTTTACCAGTTATCCTGCCAAGGGTAAGTGCTGGGTATCTAAGTCCGGAAGGGATAACCGCTGAAAGCATCTAAGCGGGAAGCCCACCTCAAGATTAGACTTCCCCGGGAATTTAATTCCCCTGAAGACTCCAGAGAGACTATCTGGTTGATAGGATGCAGGTGTAAGCAGTGTGAGCTGTTCAGCCGAGCATTACTAATAAGTCGTGAGGCTTGACCATATTATCATTTTCACTTATTCTTTATTCCGTTCCCTGTGGTGTGCTCACCCCAAAAAGTGACTAACACCCTTTGTATTAAATTATGAATAAAATGCCAGTGGCCATAGTGGAGAGGCAATACCCGTTCCCATTCCGAACACGGAAGTCAAGCTCTCTAACGCTGATGATACTGCTCTCTAGCGGGAAAGTAAGTAGCTGCTGGCTTTTTTTATTTAACCTTGTTTATCTTAACACCGGTGCCCGCTAGAGAGCAGCAGAACGATTTGCGCAAAGCGCAGCGGCTGTCGGTGCAGCCGCACAATTAGGCTCTCAAGCGCGATGTTTGCGAAGCAAACTCGGTAGTGAGCGAACGCAGTGAGGGAACGTAGAAAAGTAGACGCTCTTATCGGAGAGCCGTTAAGAAGGATGCGTCAGCATTCTTTAGGCTCATCCGCTAAACTGCGGGAGAAAGATTTATCTTTCTGCTGCTGGCTTTTTTTTATTTAAAACATTTTAACAGATAAAGTGTCAGCTGTAGTTAAGTGCAGCAGCTATCTACGACGGGGTTCGCATAGTCTCACCCCGAGCGCAGTTAGGAGGAGAACCCTAAAAAATCGTACTGTCGTACGATTTTTTTTAACGGGCTTCCGATAGTGCGCAAGCTGCTGGCTTTTTTTTGTTTAAATGAATTCAGAATGACAAAATTCAAAATGTGGTTTATAATACGAAACAGGAGTCAAATATGGAATACAGAGTAGATTTTACATGGGATGAAGAAGCAAGTGTTTGGATTGCCCAGAGTGACGACATTCCTGGTCTTGTTCTTGAAGGTGGTTCTTTAGACGCACTTTTTGAACGTGTACGTTTTGCCGCTCCAGAATTAATCGAACTTAATAAAACACCAAAAGTAAATTCATTTTATTTTAATGTCGAACGCAGAGAAAAGGTGTTTGCATAATGGCTGAATATGAAAAAAAGGTTAGGGATATTCTTCTTCAAAATGGATGCAGTTTTGTAAGACATGGCAAAGGTGATCATGACATTTATTACAGCCCCATAACAAATAGAAATTTTACAGTTGATTCAAAGATAAAATCAAGACATACGGCAAATGCTATTATGAAGCAAAGCGGTATTAATCATCATTTTTAATAAATCAGTTTGCAGAGAAAATCCTAAATTTATTTCTTGAGAAAAACGTATATCTCATTTATAATTTTATGTATATATTATTAAAATATATGAAAAAATTGTGATGACGAGGGATATATGAAAAAGTTGTTGTTTGGCTTATGCCTTATTTGTGCTTTGTTTGTAGTGGCCTGTGATGTTGATGCATCTGGTAAGAGGCGCCAAAAAGTCGTTGTAAAATCTCCTGATCTTAATGATTATCTTGTCAATCTTGAAGAAAACACCCCCGATGACCCATATGTAATCGTCGTATCTGAACCAGAAAAAATGGAAGTTCACGATGCATTGTATAATAATCCAAGAAAATACGTAAGCCTTTCCTTTGTTGATTATGAAAATTATGAAGTATATTTTAACCAGTGTAGAAATCTTACTTCTATAGGAATACCTGAAGGAACTACAGAAATTGTCGATGGAGCTTTTTATGGGTGTGTAAATTTAAAGAAGGTGAGAATGACAGATTCTGTATGTAGTATCGGAAAGTCTGCTTTTCTTTATTGTATGGCTCTTTATGATATAAAACTTTCAAAAAACATTCAAAGTATTGGTAAATCTGCTTTTTATGAGTGCCCGAATCTGGAAGAAATAATACTTCCAGAAAAACTTACATATATTGATGAACAAGCTTTTAACTGGTGTTCAAAACTTAAAGAAATTGAGATTCCATCTGGTGTTACTGAGATAAAATCTCAAACTTTTTATTGGTGTTTATTACTTAAGAAACTAAAGTTACCTGCGACTTTAGTAGAAATAAATGAAGATGCTTTTTTTAATTGTCCTTCTCTTTTAGAAATATATTATGCAGGTTCAGAAGAACAATGGAATGATATTATAAAAGTTGATGGCTGGGATAAAAGTTTTCATTTAAATCTGGTAATTAAGTATAATTGTACAAAGTAGATTTTATTGAGAGGTTATTATGAGAAAGTTAATTAGTGTTTTTTTGATATCTATCTTTATAAGTCTTTTTATTTCCTGTGAATCAAATCCCGGAGCAAATAAGGAGGATGATACGATTAGGGTTCATTCTTCTGAATTATCTGATATTCTTGCAGGACTTGATGTAAACACAGAAGATAACCCTTATAAAGTTATTGTATTTGAACCGGTTTGTGAAGAAATAAAAGAAGCTCTTAATTTGAACTATATGAAATTTATTAATCTTTCTTTTGAGGATTGTGAGGGATTTACGGAAATAAAGGAAAAAGCATTTCAAGGTTGTAAGAATCTTGTAAATATAGAAATACCATATGGAGTAGTAGATATTGGAAATAGTGCTTTTGAGGGATGTACTTTTTTAAAAAGTATCAAAATTCCAGAAGGAGTGATATCTGTTGGGAAATCTGCCTTTTCTTCTTGTCCTGGTCTTGAGAAGTTAAAAATCCCAGACAGTGTAACGTCTATTGGAGAGGGTGCATTTTCAGGTTCACCTAATCTTAAGACTGTAATTCTCTCAAAAAACATGAAGACATTGAAACAAAGTTTATTTAATTGTTGTTCCTGTTTGGAAGAAATAGTTCTACCTGAGAAACTTGAAATAATTGAAAAGCGAGTATTTGTAAACTGTTATAATTTAAGAAGTATTATTATTCCAGAGACATTGACAACAATATATGACGAAAATTCATATTCACAACACCAAAGTACCTTTGGTGGCTGTTATAGTCTTAATGATATCTATTTTAGAGGAACGGAAGAACAGTGGAATAAAATTCGGAAAAGTACTGGTTGGTTTAGGGCATTTCCTAATGGGTATAAAATCCACTTCAATTATAAAGATTAATATCCAACTCTCCGGGTGTGTCATCCGTTTGTTCTTGCTCACTTATGAGTTGGCTTTGTAAACATTACGGGGGTGTTTCTCGTTCAAGGGGTGATTTGTTCTAGTTTACAACTCTCCTGAAATTTTTCTTCCGTCATGCTATAATCAAATAATGAAAAGAATAATTTTAATGTTTGTTTTTCTGTGTACAGTTTTTTTGGCTTATGCAGAAAATGAAAATGAAGAAAAATCAAACTCGGGGGCTCCAATAAATTATCAGATTAGTCTGCAGGCTTCCTCAAGTTTTTTTATAAAACCTTTTATTGAATTAGATTTTAACGGGTATTATCTTTTTGATTCTAATTATACTCTAGGGTTAGGAATAATAATCAGCGGTAATGCAATGCATGGGATAGATGAACCTTATGTGTCCGGGATTTTTTATACGTTTTTTGGTTATGAAAATTTTAGTTTGGGAATAGGAAGTAGTTTTTCAAAATATGGTTTTGAATCTTTATATCTAAAGACAGGATGGTCAGTCCCAATATGGCAGGCAGGTAAAGGGAAATTAGGTCTCTGCATTGGAGGCGAGTTTTATGGCATGAAGTGTTTTACAAAATGCCTTATTTATGATGCATCCGAAGATTCTTCTGAAGAATACAGTCTCAATAATCCTTTCCCGGCTGCAGTGTATTTACTAAATTGTTTTAAGCTTTATTTTGGAATAACATATTTCTTTTAAAAGAGGAATATCAAAGATTTTTTTATTTTTGATGTCAATTGTAACTTATATAAAAAAAGGTCGGTTAGAAAACCGACCTTTTTTTATGAAATAGTAATTATTTTATTGTCTTACGATACTAATTTTAACACTTTGAACAGTTGAGGCAGAATAAGTTTCATAAAATTTTGTGTATGATGGATTTGAATAAAGAGTAGCAGAATATGTATAACCGGCAAATACTAACGCTGCATAAATTGCAGACTGCAATTCCACATCATCCGGATCGTCTTCTATCACTTTTGAAGTACCTTTTTTTAAAAGCTGTTCTTTTGTTCCGTAGTCCTTTGTAAATAGTTAGAAAAAATTATTGTCCCATTATGTGAATCTGTCAAATTCTAAAAGAAAAGTTTGTGTGAAGTGTTTTTTTTGGATTTTTTTTATTGGTTAAACGATTAATTTTTAACTTAATTTTACTTTAAACTTGCTTTAAAATTAGTTAATGATAAACTTAAATTAACTTAAAAAATAAAAGTTAATTTAGGAGGCTTTTTAATGAAAAAGTTAGTAAGGGCTATGTCAGTCTTAATGACTGCAGCTGTGTTGGTTTCTTTTGCGGCATGTTCAAAAAAAGAAAATGTTAAGAGTTCAGCCGGTAATGTTTTAAAGTATGCAGATGTTGAGCTTGGAAAAACTGGTACAGATATTACTGCGACACTTAAACTTCTTACCCACCGAACAGATATGCTTGGGGATTCTTATACCGGAGTGACTTTTGCAAAATATCTTGAAGAATTCAACAAGGTGTATCCAAACATCAAGATCGAAATTGAAGGAATTACTGATTATGCAAGTACCGCTCTGCTGCGTCTTCAGGGAGGTGACTGGGGCGATATTATGATGATTCCTGCAATCGACAAAAAGGAATTAAAAAATTATTTTATTTCTTTTGGTGATCTTGGAACAATGGAAAAGCAGATCAAGTTTGCAACTAACTGGGAATACGAAAAAGAAGTATATGGTATTCCTTCTACAGGAAATGCCCAGGGTGTGCTTTACAACAAGAAGGTATTCAAAGAGGCAGGCATTACAAAGCTTCCTGTAACAACAGAAGAATTTATTGCAGACCTTAAGCTTATTAAAGAAAAGACAAATGCGATTCCACTTTACACAAACTATGCGGCAGGCTGGACTATGGGTGCGTGGGATGCATATCTTGGCGGTTCTGCTACAGGTGATGCAGATTATATGAACAATGTATTCCTTCATACAGCAAATCCGTTTAGGAATTATGGTGATGGAACACATGCTTATGCAGTTTATAAGGTTCTTTATGATGCTGCAGCAAATAAACTTATTGAAGATGACTATACAACAACCGACTGGGAAGGCTGTAAGGGTATGATTAACCGCGGTGAAATCGGAACTATGGTTTTAGGATCATGGGCATTTACTCAGATGCAGGGAGCCGGTCCTAATCCTGATGATATAGGTTATATGACCTTCCCGATTACAATCAATGGTAAACAGTATGCTTCTGCAGGTCCGGACTACTGCTTTGGTATAAACGCAAAAGCTTCGGATAATAATAAAAATGCAGCCATGATTTTTGTTAAGTGGTTTACAGAAAAATCAGGATTTGCATTCAACGAAGGTGGTATTCCAATCGCTGCCACAGACAATAATTATCCTGCTGCTTATTCTGCATTCTCGGATAACAATGTTGCGTTTGTATCGGATAATCCTTCTGCAGAAGGGGAATCAGATTTGTTCAATACACTTAACTCTGAATCAGAGCTCAACATCAATGCGGGCGGAAATCTTAAAGTTCAGCAGATTATTGAACACGCTGTAAACGGAACAAAGAGCTTTGATGACATCATGGCAGAATGGAATAAAGCCTGGTCTGATGCACAGAAGAGCGAAGGTGTAGAAATTAGATATTAATTACTGTAATGATGTAACAGTCAACGGGCTGATGCAGTCTTTTGTGGCTGCAAAAGCCCTGTTATTTCAAAAGGACTGATTTATGAATATTAAAAAAATAAACATACGTTATTCAAAGTGGCTGGTTATTGCGGTTTTTATTACCATCCCGCTGCTTTTACTTTTTACTTTTACATATCTGCCTTTCGGCGAAATGATAACTTACAGCTTTTATAAAATGAAATATATTGGTGAAAGGACCTTTGTAGGACTTAAAAACTACAGGGATTTATTCACCCGCGATGATATCTTTAATTCTCTTAAACTTTCCCTTTATTATATGGGAGGGTCTGTTGTCCAGCTTGTTCTTGCGCTGCTTCTTGCAACTCTCTTAAGCTTTAAGACTAAACTTGGAAATGTATTCAAGGGAATCCTCTTTTTCCCTTTTCTTATAAATGGTATTGCAATCGGTTTTATCTTTAAATTCTTTTTTACACACGGCTTTGTTTTAGATACTGTCCTTAGCTGGATTGGTATACCGATGGAAAGCCTTCCTTACTGGCTCAAGACTCAGGGGCTCAATAACGTCTCTCTTGTAGGAACTTCTGTGTGGAGGTATCTGGGGCAGAACACGGTTTTATTTATAGGGGCAATCATGTCGGTAGATGCAGAGCTTTATGAGGCTGCAGAGCTGGATGGTGCATCGAAGTTCCAGCAGTTCTTTCATATAATTCTTCCGAGCATCAAGACAATCGTAACCCTGAATATTATTCTTTCCATTACAGGTTCCTTAAGCGCTTTTGAACCTCCGTTTGTCATCACTAAGGGTGCTAACGGGACGGGAACATACTTTATCATTATGGATCAGGTGGCACATACGAGTCAGAAGGTTGGGCTTGCTTCTGCCATGGCGGTTTTCCTGCTGCTCATAATCTTTATAGCAACAATAATTCAAAAACTGGTATTAAAATATGCCTTTAAAAATGCAGATACAGGTAACGGTAAGGGGGATATTTTATGATGGTAGAAAAAAAAGTAAGATATGAGTCTGTTATTTTTACAACTTTAAAATATCTGGTTCTGGTTTTCTTTGCGTTCTGGACAATTCTTCCTCTTGTTTCCTGTATAATCACTGCTCTAAAAAATGCGGAAGAGTATCAGTCTACATCGGTAATGGTGCTTCCAAAGATCTTTTATTTTAAAAACTTTCTGGAAGCCTTTAAACTTGCAAACATGGGTCGTGCCTTTCTTAATTCTTTTGTTGTGCTAGTTTGTGTTCTTGCGGGTTCAATCATCATAAGCTCTCAGCTGGCATATATCTTAAACAGGTTCCGTTTTCCGGGCAATACTTTGATTCGTAGACTCTTTCTTTTTGCTACTCTTCTTCCGGGTGTTGCGATGCAGGTTTCGGTATATTCCATAATGGGTAAGCTTGGTTTTATTAATCATCTTTACGGCTATATCATCCTGATGATGGGAACAGATGTAATTTCCATTTATATATTCATTCAGTTTATGGAAAACATTTCTGTTTCGCTCGATGAATCGGCAATCATGGACGGAGCATCTTTTTTTAAGATTTACTGGAAAATAATTCTTCCGCTTTTAAAACCGGCAACAATAACCACTATGATATTAAAAGGGGTAGGATGCTATAACGAATATTATTGCGCAAATCTTTATTTACAGGATATGGACCTTAGGACCGTGGCAATTTCTCTTTATACCTTCACAGGCCCGCTTGGCAGTAAATATAATCTGATTTGTGCCGGCGTTATTATTTCCATGATTCCTGCATTCATAGTTTTTATTTTATGCCAGAAGCATATTTATTCAGGAATTACAAGCGGGGCAGTAAAGGGATAAAGGTTTTTTACCGGATAAATAACTAATACAAAAAAGACCGCTCAAATCTTCACCCTATCTTCCATAAAATTTTTATAACCATTATACTTGAACGATATTGTATTGAGGATTTTTTATGGATAAGACGATGAATGTTTCGACATCTGAAAATAAGATGGGTATTATGCCTGTAAATAAGCTTTTGTGGCAGATGTCTTTTCCGATGATGATTTCGATGCTGGTTCAGGCATGTTATAACATCGTCGACAGTATCTTTGTTGCGCGTATGTCTACCGATGCGATGAATGCCATCTCGGTAGCGTTCCCGATTCAAAACCTTTTGATAGCATTTGCGGTTGGTACTGGTGTTGGTATTAATGCGGTTTTATCGCGTAAGCTTGGAGAAAAGGATCAGGAAAGTGTTGATAAGGCTGCAATGAACGGTATTTTTATTACAATTGTGACATATCTTGTTTTTGCAGCTTTAAGTTTATTTGTTCCGCAGATCTTTTTTGAAAAACAGACTACAGATCCTATCATCCAGAATTATGGTGTTACTTACCTTCGCATTGTTGTCGGTATGTCTTTTGGTCTTTTTGGTTCCATCACTTTTGAACGACTTTTACAGTCTACCGGAAAAACAACACTTTCCATGGTGAGTCAGCTTACGGGTACTGTGTTCAATCTTATTTTAGACCCGATTATGATTTTCGGATATTTTGGATGTCCTGCCATGGGTATTGCGGGGGCAGCGTGGGCTACTGTAATCGGACAGATTGCTGCCCTTGTTGTTTCCATCATCTTAAATCTTAAGTGCAATAAAGAAATCCATTTTGATTTACGTAAACTTCTGCCCGATCCTAAAATCATAAAGATGATTTTTGCAGTCGGTATTCCTTCTATCATCCTCGGCTCTGTGGGTTCTGTAATGGTTTACTTTTTAAACATCATTCTTGGAAGATTTACGAAGGATGCCCAGACTGTATTCGGAATTTATTTTAAGCTTCAGAGCTTTATCTTTATGCCGGTTTTTGGGCTTAATAACGGTGCCGTTCCTATCATCGCCTATAACTACGGGGCGCGAAAGAAAAAGAGGATGACCGATACTATTAAGACTGGATGTATAGGCGCTGCATCAATCATGGTTTTTGGAATCCTTATTTTTGAATTCTTCCCTCATCTTCTTCTTTCTTTTTTTGATGCTACTCCCGAAATTTACCGCATTGGTGAAATTGCTTTAAGAATCATCGCCATTCATTTCCCTCTTGCTGCTATCTGTATCATGCTGGGATGTGTTTTACAGGCTTTGGGTAAGGGTGTTCAGAGTATGCTTGTAAGCTTTGTCCGCCAGCTGATTGTTCTTCTTCCTGTTGCCTGGCTTTTGTCTCTTTCGGGCAATCTTAATGTTGTATGGTGGGCATTCCCGATTGCAGAATTTGCATCGCTTATGTTTACACTTTTCTTCTATAAAAAGATTTATGATAAAACAATCAAACATATAGAAGCATAAAGATTTTTTTATTATAATAGGACTATATGGCAACACAACACAAAAAAATTGATGAAGAAACTCTTAACAATCTGCTTTATCTTTCTCGTCTGTCTCCGGATTCAACGGATATGGACACTTTAAAAAAGCAGGTAGATGATATTGTCGGCTATTTTGATATTCTTTCGAAATATGATGACAGCGAAAACCCGTACGACGCATATCCTAAAACTCAGGCTGATAAGCTTAGAGAGGATGTTCCGGAAGGCGGCCTTGAAATTACCGACGTAAAAAAAGTAAGCAAAGATTTCATGGACGGCTACTTCCAGGTACCTAAGGTTTTGGGAGAGGGTGCCTAAAATAGCAAATCCGTTAAAAACAACAGTCCATCGGGACTGTTGTTTAGGATTTACACAAGAACGGCTCGCGAGATTTATCGAGCGGCTTAGGATAGGATAAGAAACTATAGCAAATCCGTTTTTTTTGGAGTTTTAAATGTATTATACAATCGATGAAACCCGGGGTGCTTTGAAGGCCGGGAAAATTACCAGTGTTCAGCTTGTTCAGAATGCTATTGATACTTTTAATAAGGATAAATCTGCCTCAATTCCGCTTAATGCTTTTATAGAAATGTATGATGATGCTGTTTCTAAGGCAGAAGCTGCAGATAAATTGATTTCCCAGGCTAAGGCAAACGGCACAATCGATAAATTATTTTCGGAAAAACCGCTTTTGGGGCTTCCTTTTGCAAACAAAGATAACATCAACTGTAAAGGACATAAATTAACATGTGCTTCGAAAATCCTCGAAGGCTATGTTGCTCCATATAATGCTACTGTAATCGAACGCCTTGAAAACGCAGGTGCAATTCCTCTTGGCCGATGTAATCAGGATGAATTTGCAATGGGTTCTTCTACAGAATATTCAAGCTATGGTCCAACCCGTAATCCGATCAACCGCGAATTTGTTTCGGGAGGTTCTTCGGGTGGTTCTGCAGCGGCTGTTGCTGCTAATCAGGCTTTGTTCGGTCTTGGAACAGAAACTGGTGGTTCTGTAAGACTTCCTGCGTCATACTGCGGTATCTATGGTCTTAAACCAACTTATGGTGTATTAAGCCGCTGGGGTGTTGTAGCTTACGGTTCTTCTCTTGATCAGGTTGGTATTCTTGGTCATACACCAGGTGACATTGCAGAGCCTTTGAGTCTTATGTGCGGAACAGATACTTTTGATGATACTTCTGCAGAACTTCCAAACGTAGATTCAATCAAAAACTTACAGGCTTTGAGCGATGCAGAATTTTCTAAAATAAAGGTTGCAATTCCAAAGCAGTTCCTTAAAACAGAAGGTGCAGATCCTGATGTTGTAAAATGCTTTGGCGAAACACGCGAATGGTTTACTAAAAAAGGTGCCGTTGTAGAAGAAGTTGACCTTCCTATCCTCGACGCATCAATCGCTTCTTATTATGTAATTGCCCTTGCAGAAGCTGCTTCTAACTTAAGCCGTTTTGATGGTATTCGTTATGGCCGCCGTGTTGATAACGGTAAGGGTTATGATGAACTTTATGTAGACACAAGATCCGAAGGTTTTGGTCCTGAAGTAAAGCGTCGTATTGTAATCGGTAACTACGTTCTTTCTGAACAGTTCTCCGGTGATACTTATAAAAAAGGTATGACTGTAAGAGCAAGAATCCAGAGGGAAGTAGCCGCTGTTTTTGAAAAATACGACATCATCCTTTGTCCGACCTGTCCAACTGCGGCATTCAAACTCGGCTCTAAAGTGGACGATCCTCTTGAAATGTATCTTTCGGATCTTTATACAACCTTTGTTAATCTTGCGCGCATTCCTTCAATCAACGTGCCGGCAGGACGTACTGGTGCAGACAATATGCCAATCGGTATGCAGTTTGCAGGAAAGATGTTCAACGAAAGTTTAATCTTACGTCTTGCTCAGTCTTGGGAAGAAGAACATAAGGATTGCGGAATTCCTGTAAAATAATCAGCGTAAAAAAATCAGAAAATAATCAGGGGGGGGATTAATCATCCTGATATTTATAGAAAATATCTTCTACCAAGGCCCGGTTTTCGACAAATAATTTTGCGAGAACCGGGTCAAATTGTGTTCCGGCACTGTCTTTAATTATTCCAAATGCAGTTTCGAGCGAGAATGGTTTTTTGTAGCAGCGTGGAGAAACAAGGGCATCGAAAACATCTGCAATCGACATGATTCTTGCGCTCAAAGGGATTTCTTTTTCGAAGAGATTATAAGGGTAGCCGTTTCCGTCCCAGCGTTCATGATGATAAGATGCTATTTCGCTTGCAATCCTTACGTATTCTTTGTCGTTCGAAGAGCCAAGAACATCAAGAATGATTCTGCGTCCTTCTTTTACATGCTTTTTCATCTCGTCGAATTCTTCGGGTGTAAGTTTGCCGGTTTTTTTAAGAATCGTATCCGAAACAACAATTTTTCCTATATCGTGGAGTGGGGCTGCTCTGTGTAAAAGCGATATATAATCATTTGTAATAATTTCTGTATAAATTCCTTCGTCTTTGGCAATCTGAGCAAGAAGGCTTACATAATCTGCCGTGCGCTGTACGTGTTCTCCTGTGTCTCCGTCGCGGTCTTCTACTAAGTTTGAAAGGCTGATGATGGCGTCGTGCTGCATTTTGATTATTTCGTTATTTTTTTTCTGAAGCTTTTCCGACTGGATTTCTACCTGGGCTCTAAGATTTTCTTCCATATAGGAAACCATGAAAGCAAAAAGAAGGACACTGATAAGGATTATAAAACAGGTGATTATGATGTTTGAATCATAGATATATTTTATGATTTTTGGAGAAATCCTGATTATTCCTTCAAAATGAATAAAGCCTGCTACATTGATGATAAAAAGGGCGGCAGGAATCACAGCGGTAATCAAAGAAAGAAGAAGCTTTTTTCCGAAGATGAAGAACGGAATTATAGACATTATCAAAAGCAGAACGTGGAAGAAGGTTTCTGAGCCAAGATAATATTCAGCCAGGAATTGAAATATGATTAATTCTATGCCGGTGATGAGGAAGGTTGAAATGACAAGGTTGAATTTTATGACAAGAAAGGTGAGTAGCGAGAAAACTATTACGCTTATGAGGTTAAAATTGAACATGGGGAGGATGTTCAGTTTCCAGAAAATAAAGGTATAAGCTATCAGGTATAAAAGACTGAAGCTTGCTATGGTGAAAGAAATAATTCTGTTTCTATGCTCAGTAGCAATGAGGTGCTCACGGTGAATATATTTCATTAATTAAATTATACATCAAAATTTTAAAAAAAGGAGAAAATTATTTTACGCTCATAACGAAAACGCCATCCCAGCGGCGGTCCGGAGGATTCTTTTTAAAGTGCTTGATGCGGTCCAGGAAGATGATTGACGGCATATCGTTGTATTTTTCTGCGCATTCTTTGAAGAAAGGTTCTGCCTTATCCCAGTTCTGTTTTCTGTATGCATGAAGACCTTTTTCAAAGAGATTTTTTATTTCGTAGAGCTTATCCGAAGCTTCTGTGCTTATCTGTAAAATCTCGTAAATGCGGACCGGCTCTGATTTTCCTTTTACGGTGATAAAATCAAGCTCGCGGCAGACAAATGCGTCTTTGAGTTTTTTGTAAACTGCTTCTGTGATAATCGACTTTGAACCGTAGGCTTTGTTTGCGCCTTCGAGTCTTGCTGCAAGGTTTACGGTGTCTCCGATGGAAGTAAAATCCATACGCGATTTTGATCCCACAGAGCCGAATACTACCTTACCCGTGTTTATACCAATGCCGATTGAAATTACGTCTTCTCCGCTCTGGAGTGCCTGCTGCTGTTCCTTTCGCATAGCGGCCCGTATTTCCATGGCGGCTTTGCAGGCGTTGTATTCTTTTTTAGGGCCGCCGAAAAATGCCATCATTTCGTCGCCGACGAATTTATCTACGTCGCCCGAGTTGTTTAAAATGATTTCTGTTTCGATGTCCAGATAGTGGTTCAGAATTTCTACAATGTCTTTTGGAGAGCGGTCTTCGCATAGAGTCGTAAATCCGCGGATATCTGTAAACAAAAAGCACAAATCTCGCGAACGGCTCTGGGAAGAACCTCGGTCAGCATTTTTAAGTGTAGAAAAAGAAATGTACGGAACAATTCCCTTTACCAGCGAGAATGTGTTATCTATTTCTTCCGAAAGCTCTTTTATTTCGTCGTGGGTTGTAATCGTATCTTCAAAAGAAAATGATTCAGTAGAAAATTTAGAATGACCGGAAAGGGTTTGCGAAATTGCATCAGAAGTTCTGTGAACGTTTGCCCGTAAGAAGATTAGAGGGTTTGTAATAAAGTCGGCAAGGAAGAGGATTAATACAACTGAAATATAAAGGAAGATTATTGAGCATGCGAAGACTAAAATCTTAATTTTATAATAAGGCACCATCAGTGTTTCTTCTTTATAAGTTACGATTGAAAATCCTACAAGCTTTTTTCCTGCCTGGCGCTGCAATGTAACGGGGTAGATGTATTTACAGGTTCCTCTTGCTCTGTTGTAAATCGGCTCTCTTAAATAAAGTCCTGTCTTAAATCTTTTTATGTATTCTCTTGCCTGTGCTTCTGTGATTGTAAGTTCATCTTCAGGAACATTTTTTCTTTTTCCGGTTGAATATGCAAATGTGTCGAAAGGCGGAAGCTCGGTATTATCATCAATATCTTCCATAAAAATCTGTGCGTTTTTAGAAGAGATGATTATATCGATTCTGTCGAAAGGGGAGCTTGCATATCCGTTAGAAACTTTCTGGGAAGAAAAGAAACTCGAAATCTTTTTGTTTTCACCTTCTGCTGTCTCGTATACGGCTGCCGTCTGTTCTGACTGTGCGCGTCCTATATCACTTACTGCCTGGGTAATCTGAGTTTTATATCCGCTTAAAATCAAAAGTGTAAATGTAATCAGGATTACGAGGATGGTTCCTATAACAATTAAAATCAGTTTTGTCTTAATCGAAAAGCGGTGTTTTCTGTCTATATTTTTGATTATGTTTTTTGATTCTTCGTATTCAGGGTTTGTAGTGCGGTAAAAATATATTCCAAAGAAGGTGAGCGTCAGATGACTAAGGCTTGCAAAAGCAAAAAGTATATAAATTGAAACATCAAGATTTTTAAACCATCTTATTGTGTTTGCAAAAAGTATTAACGACGACACACTGCAGAAAAGATAAATTGAAAGTCCTGCGATTGTGAGTATGTAAACAATCTTGTATGGAATTTTTTTGTTAAAGCATGTGTAGATAAAAAAGATTGAAATGAGAGGAAGAAGATAAATCATAAAATCCAGGATTTTAAAAACTGATGTCTGGATTAAGGGAGAAACCGAAAAAGGCAGATTAAAAGAAAAAAGCGTTGTCGGTAAAAAAGTTTCATCATAGATTTCTATAGGCTCCATGGTTATTGGGCTAAAGAAAAGAAGCAGGAGTACTGCGGCGGGAATTATTCTAAACAGATAAAATGATAACTTTTTAAATGTCATATAAATAGGATAACATAGTTTTTAAAAAAAAGAAAAAACTATTGGAATAAAAAACAAAAATTATGTAATATAGGATTATATAAAAACTTGGAGAGTAAGATGACTGGTCTTGTCTTAGAAGGTGGAGGACACAGGGGTATTTATGCTGCCGGTGTTCTTGATGTTTTATTGGAAAATAAAATAAAAGTTGATGGTGTGATCGGGGTTTCGGCCGGTGCTATTCATGGGTCTAATTTTATCTCCGGTCAGGTTGGACGTTCTGTAAGATATACTGAGCGGTATTGTTCTAATCCACAGTATATGGGCTGGCGTTCGTTTTTTAAAACAGGTGATTTATTTAATACTGAATTCTGTTACAGAACACTCCCTGATTTTTTAGATCCTTTTGATTACACTGCTTTTTCTAAATCTAAAGTTCCTTATTATGTTGTAGTAACGGAATTAAAAACCGGTAAGGCTGTATATCACAAGTGTAAGTCTTTAAAGGATGAAAATATGGACTGGCTTCGTGCTTCTGCTTCCATGCCGCTTGTTTCTAATCCGGTTGAAATCAAAAATAAACTTTATTACGACGGCGGTGTTGCTGACTCACTTCCTGTGGCAAAATTCGAAGAGCTCGGATTTAATAAAAACATTGTTGTTCTTACCCAGGAAAAGGGATACAGAAAAAAGCCGAACCGCCTTATAAAGCTGATTGAAAAAAAATACAAAGATTATCCTGACTTTGTAGAAGCGATGAGAAATCGTCACGAAATTTATAATCAGGAAATTGAATATATTGAACAGCAGGAAATTGCGGAAAATGCATTTATCATCCGTCCTTCTTCTAAACCACTTGCGGGAAGGCTCGAAAAGGATTCTGCAAAAATCAGGCTGACTTATGAGCTTGGGCGTCGTGATGCGATTCAGGCTTTGAACAATTTAAAATGCTTTTTAAATCCGTCGTATTAAAACGGATAACATAAAACTACATAAGGTTGAACTTGAACAAAGGGGTATAACATGCAGGGTAGACTTGAAATCGGACAGCAGATTGAAACAGAAATTGTAGCCGTTACAGACACAACTATTTTTCTTGATTTGAATGCAAAATCAGAGGGTGTTTTAGACCGGGCTGAGCTTGCAGATGAAAACGGAGAAGTGAGTGTAAAAGAGGGCGATAAGATTAAAGTCTATTTTACAGGCGAAGTTCATGGCGAAATGCGTTTTACAACAAAAATCAGCGGTGGAAAGGCAGATTTGTCTATGCTCGAAAACGCATATCAAAATCATATTCCGGTAGAAGGTCATGTAGAAAAAGAAATCAAGGGTGGTTTTGAAGTAAAACTTGGATCAAGCCGCGCATTCTGTCCTTATTCCCAGATGGGATTTAAGAAAAAGGAAGAGCCATCATATTATGTTGGAAAGCATCTTAGTTTTATAATCACAGAATTTAAAAACGATGGAAAGGATATTCTTGTTTCTAACCGTCTGATTGGAGAACGCGAACACGAAGCGGGTCTTGAAAAACTTGCGGGCGAAATAAAAGAAGGTTCTATTGTAGATGCTGTTGTTGAATCAATAGAAAAATTCGGCGCTTTTGTAAATATTCAGGGCTTCCGTGCTCTTCTTCCTATAAGCGAAATGTCTTTGGACAGAGTTTCGGATGCGGGTGAAGTTGTAAAGGCTGGTGAAGAGATAAAGGTCAAAGTAATTCATACAGACTGGAAAAATGAACGTGTGAGTGTAAGTCTTAAAGCCCTTATGGCAGATCCTTGGGAAAATGTAGAAAAGAAATTCAGCCCGGGTACAAAAATCGATGGTGAGATTTCCCGCATTGCCGATTTTGGTCTTTTTGTAAATCTTGATAAGGGAATCGACGGGCTTGTTCACATCAGCGAGCTTGAAGATGTTTCTGCAAATACAAATCTTCGTAAGGTTTATAAAATCGGGCAGAAAATGAGTGTGGTTGTAGAAAAGGTTGATGCGGCTCAAAAACGTATTTCCCTTGTTCCTGCAACCTCTAAAGAACAGGACCAAACTGCTCAAAAGTACCTTTCTTCTCAGGATGATGACGGAGAAACCTACAATCCTTTTGCGGCTCTCTTGAAAAAATAATAATCACTTCTTCCTCTTTTTCTGCCGATAATATAATGTAATACTGTTTTTATTCCGGTGTTATATTATAATGTAGGCGGAGAATGGGACTACTTAAAGACGCTTTAAAATCGCTATTTTCTCACAAAAAGGCCATTGTTTTTTCTTTGGTTATAGGCCTTGCTGTTTCTTTGTTTGCTGATAATTACAGATGGGTAGGCGGAACAGATAACTTATGGGAAACCCTTGATAACTGGGAAGTATATGATGAGACAATCCCGGACTGGGTAGCTGCTACTGCTTTACCAGGCGAAAGTGATGAGGTTGATTTACAGACAAACACTGTAGAGACCTTACTTGCAGCTGTTTCTGTTTCTAAAATTACTGGATCTACGGGTTCAAGTCTTACTTTTAACGGAACAGGGGATCAAAGCCTTACCTTAGCAGCAGATTCTACAATTCCATCTTTAATTTTTAGTGGAACAGGGGATCAAAGTATTGTTACGGCAGGAGATTTAACTGTCGGAACATTAAATCTTTCAAAAAGCAGTGGCGGAGGTTTTTCTACTTCGGGAGCCGGAAAAATAACTGTAAGCACAGGCTTTTATATTGAGCTTGATTCTGCAGAATCTGTAGTGCTTGGTAATGAATTTGATATTACGGGCTTTAATCTGGTTCAGGCAAAATCAACTGTGCTTAATAAAAATGTTGTGGTTGCAGCAGATGCAATTGCAGATACATCAACTTCCGGTAATCTTGAATTTAACGCAGGCGGAACTGTAAACGCAACTCAGATTTTAGTAAGCGGAAATATAATTATTAGTGGTACAGAGGCTGTTAGTTTTCCAAATGGAGTGCAGCTTGATTCCCCGGTTCAGATTAAAGATACAGCAAGTATAGAAACAACAGATTTTACCGTAAACAGCACATTGAGCCTTGCAGCGGCAGGAACTTCTGTTACAGCAACAGGCGATGTTTTAGTAAATTCAACAGGAACTGTTACAAATAAAGGAACCTTGAGCGCAGATGGGGCAATTACCAATAAGGGAAGTCTTTCTTTGACTGCCGGGGCTTCTTTAACAACAGCTGATGTTTTTCTTAATGATTCAACAGGAACTTTTACAAATAAAGGAACCTTGAGTGCAGACGGGACAATTACAAATAGTGCCGGAACTATTACAAACTCTACAGGCGGTACAATTTCTACAGATTCTGATTTTTTAAATGATGCCGGAACTTTAACAAATACAGGAACTACAACTGTTGGCGGACTATTTGATAATACGGATGGTTCTTTAACAAATAACGGAACTTTAACTGTTACAAATCTTTTTGATAATCACTCAGGAACTTTAATAAACCCTGGAACCTTGAGCATTGGAACTAAATACAGCAGTAACGGTGGTACATTACAGAATTCAGGCTCTTTAACAACAACAGACGATTTTGAAAATTCTTATGGTTCCACTACAAATACAGGAACAATCACTGTAGGCGGTAATTTTGATAATACAAGTTCAGGTAGTCTTGCAAATAGCAACCTCCTGTATGTTGCCGGTGACTTTGATGATACAGACGGAACTGTAACAGGAACCGGTTCAATTATTTTTAACGGAACTAGTCAAAGCTTTACTCCAAATACAGGCACAACTTATGCAAAAATTACGAGCTCATCATCTTCAAAGCTCAGTGTTTTAGATAATCTTACAGTAACATCTTTAACTCATAGTGCGGGTGATATTGAATTTGCCGGAAAGTTAAATTTAGGTAACGATGTTACATTTACAAACGATGTTATTCTTAATAAGGATTTAACTTCGTCTGCTAAGGTTTCGTTTGAGAGTGTGACTGTAAACGATTCTTTAAAAATCAGCGGCACTCAAATCAGTGTAGATTCAAGCGGTTCAATAACAGGCTCCAGTGCAGGAAAAAATCTTACTCTTGCGGCTTCGAGCGGAACCTTTAATATAGCAGAAATCGGTTCTTCTACAACTAAGTTTGGAACTGTAACCCTTGATTCTGGTTCAAGTAATCTTACTGTAACTTCGGGGAATGTCCATTCTGATAATCTTGTTTTAAAGACAAGCGGAAATATTACTGCTACCGGCCTTTCTTATGATGGTGAACTTGCTCTTGAAACAAGCGGCATTGTAAATTTAAACGGCGGAACAGGTGGATTAAGCGTTGGAAAATTAACCTTTACAACAACCCCTTCTTCAATAAAAACTTCCGGAATCATTACTGTTTCAGATACTTCTGGAATTTCTTTCCCTACGGCAATTACACTTTCCGGGGATACTGTTTTAGACGCAAGCGGAACCGGGGCCCCTGTAGATTTAACAAACGGTGCAAGCGGTTCATATTCTCTTGAAGTAAAGCATAAGGGTGTATTAACTCTTGGAGATTCAACTTCTGCAACAGACACAGAAAATCCTGATATAAGTGTTTCTTCATTTATTCAAAATGGAAATGCAAATGTAAGTATTGCAGGCGACATTAATGCTTCGAATACAATCAGTTTTAATACAACAGCATTAAATCTTACAGGAGACGTAAAGCTTTCCGGTTCATCTGTTACCTTGAGCTCTGCGGTTACTGTTGCTTCATCATCATCCTATGCTCTTACTGTGGATGGAACTCTTATTGCTTCTGCCGCTGTTACTGCAAACGCAGATGTTTATGCTTTGAATAGTGTTACTGCAAATGCAGGCTGGGGTGGATCAAAGAGTTTGATTTTTAATGGAAGTGGAAACCAGAGTCTTGTTGCACCAGATGATATTACTATGGCAAAGATTTTGGTTCAAAAAACATCCGGAAACTTTAGTACTACAGGAAGCGGGGAGCTTACCTTTACTTCTTTTGAGTCTGATTCGGCACAGACTTCCACTATAACCTTTAATAATGAATCAACCTTTGCATCTCTTAAATTGACTAAGGAAAAGGGTGTTGTATTTAATAAAGCAGTTACAATCACTTCTCTTGATATTAATGACTCTACCAGCGGAACAATTGATTTTAATGGCGGTGGAACTGTTGATGAGAATGTAATCAAGGCTGAAGGAAAGGTTACTGTTAGCGGGGCAACAGCTCTTACATTCACAAACGGATTAACAGCACAATCACCATTTGAAGTAAGCGGTGAACTTGATACAACTGTTCTTAATGTGGACGGCACAACTTATACAAACTCAGGTACTACAGTTTTAAGCTCAGATCTTGTTTCTACAGGAACTATTACAAATACAGGCTTAATTAAGATTGCCGGTAATTTTAATGATTCAACAGGAACTTATTCGGGTAATGGAACTCTGCACTTTAACGGAGCAACTCAAATCTTTACTCCTAATGCTTCTACAACTTATACAAACCTTAAGGCAGATTCCTCTTCAAAGCTCACTGTAAATAATAATGCAAAAATTGCAAACCTTAATCATGTAAAAGGAAATATTGAATTTACAAAACCATTTATTCTTACAACAGCTTACTCAGGAACATCAAATACCGGAACTCTAACCTTTGATGATACAGTTACAACCTCATGCGCAGCTGCCTTTGTAAATACAGGCCTTACAACCTTTGAAGGAGCAGCAACCTTTGGCGGAAATGTCTCTTTTGCAGGCGACGTAAAGCTTTCTGAAGATTTAACTTCTTCGGGAACAATCGGCTTCCAGAATCTTGAGGTGACCAGTGATACTGAAATTTCTGGTACTCAGATTACTGCTGCTTCTGGAAAAACAATAAGTACTACTGCAACAAGCGGAACTGTTAATCTTACTCTCAAGGCTTCGGGTGGAACAATCAGCGCAGGAAAGATTGGAACTTCTTCTAATAAATTTAATATTGTAGAGCTTGATACAGGTTCTCACGACATAGATTTTACTTCGGAAACGATTTACGCAAATCAGATTAAGTTTACTTCCAGCGGAAACGTTACTGTAACAGGAATCAATTATGATGGAGATTTGATTTTTAATACTTCCGGAAAAGTTTCCATAAATGGTGGAACAGGCGGATTTAAAGTTAAAAACATTGTTTTACAGACAACTCCTTCATCATTTGAACTTTCGGGCAATATCGAAATAACAGGAACAGGTGGTATAAGCTTCCCTAAAGCAGTTGTTCTTACCGGAAATACAGTTCTTACAGCGTCCGGAACAAATGCTCCTGTAACATTCAGCAGTGGAATAAGCGGTGCATATACTCTTGTTGTAAATAATGCAGGTCTTTTAACAATTGATGATAAAACTTCTCTTACAGATACTTCTAATGCAGATGTAAATATTACGTCGTTTACTCAAAGTGGGGCAGGTGCAGTAAGCATTGCCGGTGATATAACATGTTCAAGCTCAATTAAGTTTGAAACTACATCTTTTACCCTTACGGGAAATGTTTTGTTATACGGAAGTGCTGTCATATTAACTAAAGCTATAACACTTTCTTCTTCATCATCTTATGAATTATCTGTTTCGGGAAAATTACAGGCCTATGAAGCTGTAACTGCAAATGTAAATGTTAATGCCTTGAACGATGTTGTCTCTAACGGAAACTGGGCTGGATCCAAGAGCCTTATTTTTGCAGGAAGCAATAATCAGATTTTTAATCCTCAAACAGGAACAACTTATTCTTCTGTTTATATAATTAAAACTGACGGGACATTTACATGCGCAAGGGCAAATGCTGATAACGGAACTACTGCAGTAACCTTTGCAGATATAAACATAGACAGCGCAAGTCCTACAATCACATTTGGATTTGATAAGGGACTTAAGATAACAGGTACAATAGATATTGATGACAGTAAGGCAGTAGTATTTAATAATACCGTCACAATCGCAACAATGACAGCCGATAAGAGTGATTCACTTACATTCAATGGCCCTACGACAATCACAACAGTCAGTGTTGATAATAATGGCAGCACAACCTTTAATGGTACGGCAACTATTGCGACTATCAGCATAGATAACAACGGCACAACGACATTCAACGATACTGCAACCATCACGACATTCAATGTTGATAAAAATACGAGCACAACGTTCAACGGAACAACAACAATTACAAATATTTCCGACACGACTGACTCAGGAACCTTTACGTTTAATAATGGCGTTACATTCTCGAATAACGTTACATTGAATACAACTAAACTTGTAACTTTTAAAGAAACATCCAACATTGGAGCTGCCAGCTCAAGAAAGAATTTTACCCACACAGGCGGAGTCACAAACATAAACGGCACCTTCAATGCAAACGATGTAAGCCTTGGAGCAATGACTTCTACACAGGAGCTGACTATAAATGCGGATGATATCAGCGTAAATGGAACTACAACTACTGCTGCAAAATTCACTGTGAATGCAACAACGCTTACTTTCTTTGGAACTATTACGACCGCGGAAATTGTAGAGCTTAATTGTAATACTGTAATAAGCGGTAATATTACCTGGACAAACAGCAACTATATAAAGACAGCAACAGGCAAATCTATAAGCTGTACGGGTAACTTTACTCAAGGAACAGGAACTGGAACCAACAATAAAAGCTTTATGCTTGGCGGAAGTTTTACAGCCTCAGGTTCTGCCACTTTTACCTCTGATGTTTTCTATTATGGAAATACAACTTCTTCTTTTGGTTCTACAGGAACGGGAAGTTTTACTTTAGCTGGTAACTTCCTTGTAGGATTGAATGGAAGTGGAGCAATAAATGTAATTTCTAATGTTTCTGCAAAAAATTATGTTTGTCTTGCAGGAACTGTAAATCTAAGTGCGGGAAAATTCCTTTCTTCTACAACTGGTGATGTAGTCATCGTCGGAGCTAATGCAATCTTTGAAGATTCAACTGTAACAAACTCAATTTATGAATATGATTACACTGGATCAAGAGGTAGTTCTGCTACTTCGCCAAGTACACCTCAGTACACAATGGATACCACTTTCCCGGATGGAACGAACGGCGGAATGTTTTCAACTGGATTTGCCGGAAAGATGACCTTTGGCTCTGGTGCAGTTTTACATGCCGGACAGAACTTCTATGCAAATGGAACAACTCTCACAGGTAGTGCAACCTGGTATATCGATATAAAAAAGACAAGCGATTCAGAAAGTGCATTTGCTGAATGTTATGATACTAGTGTAACTAATTGTACAGTGCGAAAGCATGCTGGTAATGCTTTTACAGCGGGGGCTGAATCTGAAGATACTCAGATGATGTGGGATAGTATTGGAAATGATCCGAATGAATATCCTTGCCCTACTTACACTTTGACCAATTGCAAGAATTTCGATAATACAGTTTTCGAGATAAAAAATGCATATACAGTGCGTGATAATGTTATTCGTGTAGAATTCAGTCATCCGGTAAGAAATTATAATGGAGAATTAAATGGGAAGAAGAATGGAAGTTCAACTGTAACAACTACTTTGAATAGATTATCTAATATAAAATTTAAGGCAAATAATGGAAGTGATACAGCTTTTTCAGAAGTTTATCTTGATGAAGAATGTACAACTCCACTTACGGGAGATTTAACTCAGAGTGAAGGTACAGGTGCAAATACAGTTTATTACTGTTACATAAAAGCTCCTTCTACATGGGCAACAGATGCAACAGGAGCTTCTCCCGGAGTATCCGGCAGTACAGATCGTTACGGTAATGTAAGAAATACAGCTATTCCTTATATTCAGATTCCTCGTGCAACAAATACATTAAAATTTGTAGTAACAGATATTTATGGTAAACGTCTTAGAAACTATAAAAATTATACAGCCGTTCAGGATAAGACAGCTCCGGCTCTTGTTGCTGTAAGTACCGGCCAGGAAAACCACGAAGATGAGGCCGCAAATCAGTGGAGTTATGATGGACATAACTATATAGAATTCCGTTATTCTGAAGAGGTTAATTTTAATAAGACTGATGGAACTTCTATAACAAATCTTACAATCTCAAATGTTAATACAACGGATCCTTCCAATTCTAAATGGCAGAATATTCTTGTAAGCCAGAATCTTGGTGGAATTACACAGACAATGACGAGTGATTATGAAGCAGGCGTTTCTGTCGAAGGTATTACATTTAAAGGTCTTGGAAAAACTGCTGCAGGATATATTTCTACAGGAAAGAATGGAACAAGAACAACTCCATCAGCTAATCAGGTAAACTCACTTTACAGAAAAGATAATTTTTCTGTCCGCATAAGTATTGCAGGTTATACAGATGGAACTGTAACTGGCGGCTTTAGAAAATGGGTTGGATATATTGAAAGTGCAAAGATTCCTTCGGGACAGATTACTCAGGAATATACAGATACCGAGGCTCTTACAGGGCATACCGGCGAAAATATCTATATTAATAAATGTGTAATAGATAAAAATGGTAATTACCTTAAGATTTATAATACGAATATTGATAAGACGGGAACAGGTGGAACCCCTGCAAATGTTAATAAAGTAGTAACTGTTACAAACGGCAGATGGGATTTAAGCTCTCCGGAATTTGCTAAGGTTCATAAGATGAATCAGACTAATCCGGAAACTTATTTCGAAGCAGTAGGTATGGGTGCAGGTACCGTATTGGATCGTGTAGAAATTCACCTTACAGATAACACCGGCGGAGACAACTTTACAGACGGAAGCCCTATAGGAAACTGGATCACTTCTTTTGGATGGAGTACTGATTATGGTGCAAGCCTTGCAAGTTCTAATACCTATTGTGCTGATATTTTTGGTGGTTCAAGACCTTATGCCGGTGGCACTTCGTATACAAAGGGAGGTATCAGATACTGTACGATTTTAAATCAGCAGACTAACTTCCAGTATTGTGTTGGTACCGGTGCCGGTATGGTTCCTACAACTCAGTTCAGTAATATTCTGCCGGGTGGTACAGCTCCAATCTTTATTGGTGCTTCTGCTACTCGTCGTGATGTTCCGACAACAAAAGATAATACATATATTCAGTTCTATCTTGCATCAAGTGATAATAACCTTGCTTATGATACAACCTTTACAATTACTTATGATGCTGCTAACTCATATATTACAGACCTTGCAGGTAACCGTCTTCGTTCCATCTCTCTTTCCGTAACAAACATGGAATCTATAGACAGAACCCCTCCGACATTTGACCTTGTAATTGCACCTGTCGGCAGTGATGAAATTTACATTCAGTTTGTAAAGCAGCTTACAAAGCAGATAGTTTACCAGGCAAATACTGCTGAAAATGCAGGCTATATCAGTAATACTTTCGAAGAGATTATTCCATATTGTTTTGAAATAGGTAAGATTAATCCAACTACACATGAGTTTGAATCTTCGGGAACAACTCTGCAGATTGACCGTTCAAGCCCTGCGTCAATAATTGATTCTCATTCGAATACTTCATTTACTGCAGTAAGACTTAAGCTTAACAGAACGATTACACTCGATGACGTTGAACATCTTTACATACGTGTTACCTCTGCAAAAGATTATCCGGGAGGTGCATATGAAGAAAGATCCAAAGATCCGTTCACTTCGATTGCAAACAGCTATGTAACCTTTATACAGGACAGTATCGGTAACTACATGCAGATGTACTCGGCTCACTGTCTTTCTGACTTTGCCGTAAATGTTGTATTCCCTTCTTATGCTTATGACCCTGACTTTGTAAATGAAAATGGAGATCTTATACAAGATGGACTTTATAAAGAGGGAAGCTATGCGGTTCACGAATGGGGACAGAATCAGGGTAACTACGGAACACTCAAGGCAAAAGACCCTGTAATCCTTCTTGCAGATGTAACTGATGGAACTCCGGCCGGAGAAGCGGCAAATGTTCTTTATGAAACACCTGGTACACCTTTGAAGCTTAAGATGTATATTTCTTCTTCTCCAACACCAATGTCTCAGTCTACTCAGTATAATATTGACCTTTCAAAGTCTTTAAGAGTCTGGGTTCCTGGAACCATTCCTTTATATGGTCTTTCCGGAGTTACAAACTCTAATACTGATACTTTATATGGCGTATGGGATACAACAGAAGGTGGAATTACCTTTACAATTCCGGAACCGTTGTATTCATCGTGGTCGTCGGGAAATCAGATTACTTTCCTCTTTGGACTGGAAGATAATTCCGGAACTCCATTAACAATTTTCCATACTCCGGTCTTAAATGTTTCGAGCGGTACGTTTACTTACAGCGAAATTAATCCTGCTCCTTTGTATGCATTAAGATTGAGTAATCCTGATGACATCACTTCTATAGACCTCTGGTCATTCCGTGTTAAGGATATAACTCCTCAGCGCGGCGGCATCACTATCATGAACAATGTTATAGATCCGACCGTCGGCGAAAAGATGGTGCTTAATGTTAATATGAAGAGTGAAGGGGATTTGAGTATTATCGTTATGACTCTGGATGGTAACGTTGTTACTTATCTGAACCGTGGAAGCCTTAGCGCCGGGGAATATTATTTTACCTGGGATGGAAAGAACAAAAAAGGCGACATCGTTGCAAGAGGAATCTACTTTATAAGAATTATTGGAAATGGAGTTGACGAAACACGTAAGGTGATGATTATAAAAGAGTAATCACTTTATCTTGCGTGAATGAATAAAATTCCATATACTGAAAAACCTATGAGCGAAGAAAACAGACAGGAAACAAGATATCAGGAGATTGGGCGTGTTGATGCGCCGGAAATCTGTGCTTTAAATGGTGTCCTTGATGATATAAGCGATACCGGATGCAAAGTGCATTTTCCATGTCCTGTAGAAGTAAACCCTGATAACGAATATACACTCAAGTTTACTCTTTCAAGACATTCAGAAGAACCTCCTCTCCAGCTCATCTGTAAACCTGTCTGGGTGAATAAGGAAGCGGGAAGTACACAGGTTGGATTTAAATATCTTTTTTCTCCTGATGATGCGCGCCTTCACGAAATAATCGATCATCTTGAAGAAATAGAAGATGATTCTCCCGAGATTATTTAAGGGGTAAAAATGGGAATTACAGTTACTCCTCTGAATGGTATTGCGTTCCTTCCTTTTACAGAACAGTCGGGCCTTTTTACATCAGAAATAAAAAACAGATTTCAGATTGATTCAAAACCGGATAAAGTTTATGGCGAGCTTTTGTATTTTGATGATAAATCTTTATTCGAAGGAAAGACTCCTTACTGGGCAAGATGCATCATGTACGAGCCTTTTATCTTAAAGTTTGATTCAATTTCTGATGCAGTAAATCATTTAAAATCGATTCAGAGAAACTGGGCGCCTTATCAGTTTACCTGTTTCAGGCGGGCAGAACTCATTCAGAAAAAGCTTCCTTATATCAACCTTAAAGAAAGGCACTTTCCTTTTACAATTCCTCAGACTCCCATGGGTCTTTATACCCTGATTGATGAACATACTTTAATCGCGAGTGCCACAACATCATCATTTTTACCTTCTGGCTTAGTGCGTTTTAAAGAAGACCACGAAAATCCTCCAAGCAGGGCATATTTAAAAGTTCAGGAAAGCCTTACAATGCATAATCTTTTTTTTGGGACAGAGCTTCCACACGAAGGACAAAAATGCTTTGAAGCGGGTGCCTGCCCCGGAGGATGGACATGGGTTTTAGTAAATCTTGGTGCCGAAGTTTATGCCGTAGACCGCGCGGAGCTTTCTCCGGAACTGATGAAAAATCCTCTGGTAAAGTTTCAGGCCCACGATGCTTTTACTTTAAAGCCCGAAGAAATAGGCCCTGTAGACTGGGTTTTCTCCGATGTAATCTGCTATCCCGAACGTCTTTTAAAATGGATTAACGAATGGATTCAAAGCGGTATGACAAAAAACATGATCTGTACAATAAAAATGCAGGGAGAAATCGACTGGCCGCTTATCAGTCAGTTTACACAAATCCCGAATTCAAAAGTCATCCATTTGAATTACAATAAACACGAATTGACCTGGCTCTGGAAGGCTTAATAATTAATTAAATATTTACTTAAATTTTGCCGATAATTAATGTATGGGCAATAACAGCTACGAAAAACCCGACTTCTGGTCACAAAAAGCTTTTTCAGAAGGGTATCCGGCTCGTTCCGTATATAAACTGAAAGAAATTGACGAAAAGTTTGGAATGATAAAGAAAAATTATACAGTGTTAGACCTTGGCTCGGCCCCTGGAAGCTGGACAACTTTTCTTTTACGTAAGCTCGACGGCTCTGGAAAGGTTGTTTCATGCGATTTGAATCCTCTTGCAAAATCAGTAAAGGGTGAAAATCTTGTATTTATTCAGGGTGATTTGAATGCTCCCGAAATACGAAAGCAGATTAAAGAAAACGGTCCTTATGATTTAGTTGTCTGTGATGCTGCTCCAAAAACAACCGGAAACCGAACTGTAGATACAGCAAGGTCCGAGCAGCTTGTAGAAATGGCTATATGGTATGCTCAGGCAATGCTTAAAACAGGTTCAAATTTTGCGGTGAAAATATTCCAGAATGGGGATCAGCAGAAGCTTTTGCGGACAATGAGGGAAATATTTTCTACAGCCAAAGGATTTAAGCCCGAAGCCTGCAGAGCAGAAAGTTTTGAGACTTATTTAATAGGATTGAATAAAAAATAAAAATAATGTTTAATAGAAGGTAATATATGAATTTTGCGCGAAAATTCAAACGAATATCTGAAAAACTCACAAAATTTCTTTTCTCATCGGAAGAAAACCGTGTAAGCAGGATTATTTATAAATCCGTTGCCTGCTTTGTATTCGGTGCTCTGATGACAACTCTCTGTGTTGTTGCAATCAATAATGCAAAACAGGGAACAGGTCAGGGTGGTTTTGAAACTTCAGCAGTACCTGAATTTGATGACGTAATTGATTCTCAGTCGGAAGCAGTAAATATTCAGGTAAACCAGGCCGCTTATGCAAATGTTCAGAGCGGAACTGATGAAGTTCTTGAAGAGATTTTCGCAGCAGAAGAAGAAAAAGCCAAAAAAGAAAATAAAGATACAAAAACTGATTCTGCACAGACAGAAATGGTAGATCTTACTTATCTTACTTATCACGTTCAGTCGGGCGATATGATTGGTCTTATTGCAGACAGATACGGAATCACACAGGATACAATCATCAGTATTAACAACATCAAGCAGTCGCGCCTGCTTCAGGTTGGTCAGTACTTAAAGATTCCTTCTATGCCTGGTATTCTTTACACAGTAAAATCAAAAGGCGAAACTCCTCAGACAATTGCTAAAAAATACGAAGTTGATGCTAAAAAATGTGCTATCGTAAATAACTTTGGTGAAGAAGCAGAAATCCCTGCAGGAACTTCGGTATTCGTTCCGGATGCACAGTTAGACTGGGCTACAAGACAGGAAATCAACGGTGACTTATTCAGAAAACCATTAAGAAACAAATATTATCTTTCTTCTTACTACGGATGGCGTAACTCTCCATTCAACACAGGTAAGAGATCTTTCCACGGCGGTATAGATATGGCTTGTCCTAAGGGAACTCCAATCTATCCTTCTATGGACGGTGTTGTAACCGCAACAGGATATAACTCAACTTACGGTAATTACGTAATCATCCAGCACCATTCAGGATACAAGACATTGTACGGACATATGAGTAAGATTCTCTGTAAGAAAGGAAACTTTGTTTACACATCTACAAAGATTGGTCTTGTAGGAAGCACAGGTATGAGTACAGGTCCACACCTTCACTTTACGGTTTATAAGAACGGTAAATCTGTGAATCCGCTTCCATTGCTTAATAAGAGATAAAAAACAGAAGATATGAAAAAAGGACATCCTGATGGATGTCCTTTTTTGTTTTAACTTTGTTACAAAAACTAATACATTGCGGGCGTAAGATACGTTGCATTTTTATTCTGTGCAATTCGCTTACGCCTCTAGTTTTTGTTTCTTCGTCACAAAAACTAGTACATTGCTTCTCTAGAGAAGTGGTTTCATTGCGGTCATGTAGGCACGTAATTTTCTTCCGACTACTTCGATTGGGTGGTTGCGGATTTCTTCGTTTACGGCTACTAATTCTGCGTTGCTTACTTCGGTATCTTTAAGGTCTAAGCCTTTTCCAATTACGTCTGTATGGAGTGAAGGCATTAAATCTTTTGCCATCATTGGAGCGGCAACTCGGCTGAATAAATAGCATCCGTATTCGGCTGTATCAGAAATAACGCGGTTCATTTCGTAAAGGCGTTTTCTGTCTATAAGGTTTGCAATAAGAGGAACTTCGTGGAGTGATTCGTAGTAAGCGCTTTCAGGTTTGATTCCTGCGTCTACCATTGTTTCGAATGCAAGTTCACATCCGGCTTTTATCATTGCAACAAGTAAGATTCCCTTGTCAAAATATTCCTGTTCTGTGATTTCTTCGTCACTTTCTTTTGTTGATTCAAAAGGAAGCTTTCCTGTATCTTCGCGCCATGCTAAAAGATCTTTGTCTCCTGCCTTCCAGTCTTCCATCATTGTGCTTGAGAATTTTCCGCTGATGATGTCGTCCATGTGTTTCTGATAGAGCGGAGCAAGAAGCTTTTTGATATCTTTAGAAATTTGATTAGCCTTGATTTTTGCAGGATTGGAAAGGCGGTCCATCATGTTTGTAATTCCACCCCATTTAAGAGCTTCGCTTACAACGTTCCATCCGTGCATAAGGATTTTTGTAGCGTATTCAGGAGCAATTCCTTCGCTTACCATTTTGTCGTAACATACGATAGTTCCGGCCTGGAGCATACCACAGAGGATAGTCTGTTCACCCATGAGGTCAGATTTTACTTCTGCGATGAATGAGCTTTCCAAAACTCCGGCTTTAGCACCACCCATACCTACAGCAAGAGCTTTTGCATAAGCCCAACCCTTTCCTTCTGGGTCGTTAGCAGGATGAACTGCGATTAAATCAGGTACACCGAATCCTCTCTGGAATTCGTGCCATACTTCTGTTCCCGGTCCCTTTGGTGCACACATTACAACTGTAATATCATCGCGGATAATCATTCCTTCTTCAATCATATTAAAGCCGTGGCTGTACCATAAAGCAGAGCCTTTTTTCATCAGTTTCTGAACTTCATTTATTACAGGAGTATGCTGCTTATCCGGAGTAAGGTTTCCGACTAAATCGGCTGTAGGAATCATTTCTGCATAACTTCCCACTTTAAATCCGTTTTCTGTAGCATTTTTCCATGACTGTCTTTTTTCTGTGATGGCAGATTCTCTGAGTGCATAGCTAACATCAAGTCCTGAATCTCGGAGACAAAGGCCCTGGTTTAATCCCTGAGCACCGCATCCTACGATAACAATCTTTTTTCCTTTAAGAGCATTTACACCATCTGCAAATTCTTCTTTAGCCATTGAGCGGCAGTGTCCTAATTGTAAACGTGCCTCGCGCCATGGTATTTTATTAAAATAATTTTCACCCATAAATTAAGGCTCCTTGTTTTTAAAATATGTTTATATATTCTATAATATATGTTATTTTCCGTAAAGAGTTATAATATTATAAAAGACATTATAAAATTTCTTAGTGCGTATTGAAATTCTAAAAAACCTCCCGCGGGAATTCTATTTTGCTCCGCTGATGACGCTCCACAAAATAGAATTCCCCCTCCGGTTTTTTAGAGCATCAGTTAAGATTTATGTATAAGAAAATTCTTTCAGGAATATATAATCATTTCTAAAAACTTCCCGGGGGGAGGGGGAATTGGAAAAATGATGTGATAATAAAATGAAGAAACAACCATGTCAGGAAGTGTTTTTATTTGGTGTTTGAGATTCTAAAAACTCGGAGTGGAGGTTCGGATTTTTGGAGCGTTGAAGGCGATAGTGCCGATTGCGTCTTGCGCCTACTAACCGGGTTAGCGAAGCGGACGCCTTCTCGGCGGAAAAAATCCGGTTCTCCACGGGAGAGTTTTTAGAGAATTAAAAAATAGAGTAAAAAACACTTCCGAAGATTTTATTTTGTCGATTTTATTATCACATCATGAATGTCTTTACTGTACCAGACCCCTTTTTCGCGCACATAATACCCGTATCTTTCGCCTTGTGTCTTAGAGCCCGCAAACTGATGGTTATCCCAGACGCACGCTATAAATCCATATTTTGTTGCTTCTGTAAGGTAATAACCAAACCATTTGATTCTTTCTGCATCGTTATCTTTATTTGTGGCACCGTATTCACCAATGAAAACAGGGTATCCGTTTTTAGAAAATTTTTCGTAAAGCTTTTTAAAAAGACCTGAAATTTCTGCCTGATGTTTTTCTGTGAATGTGCGCTCGCCAGGCATCTCCATTGCAAAAGAATATGGTGTATACATGTGAACCGAAATCATCAGCTTACCGGGTGTTACATCAGAAGGCATTTCGAAGAGTGTAGAGAGTGCTGCATCGGCTCCTGCGTGTAAAGTCGGGATGATTAAAATTCGTTTTTTATTGTTTCCGCCCGAAGCTCTTACAACATCAACAAAGGCCTGATTCAATTTCTGAATACAGATAAATCCATCTTTACACAATTCATTTCTCTCATCCGTACTCCATTCAACAGTTGTTCCGGCAAGACGGGGTTCATTCATCGCTTCGAAAATAAGGTGTTCATCGTATCCGTTATTAAATGCCAGGCTGATCTGTGACCAGATGTTTACAATATAATTCATAGAATTTGTAAGATTTGTAGAGTTTGGATAGTAGCCCGGTTTTCTGTTATTCTGTGGACCGGGGAAATTATCGTGATGAGAATTTATAACAACGTACAATCCTTCTTCGATTGACCAGTCAACAATTTCTTTTACCCTCTTCATCCATTCAGGTTCAATTGTGTAGTTATTGTCCATCATGTGAATAGACCACGAAACAGGAATTCTTATAGTTTTGATTCCGCTTTTTGCAAGGTCCGAAATCATCTTTTTTGTAACCTTAGGACATCCCCATGAAGTTTCTGACCTCATTCCTGCAGCACCTGTTGCATCAAGTGTGTTTCCAAGATTCCAGCCGGTTCCCATTTTAGAAGCGAGTTCCTTTGCCGTAATATCTTTGATTGCTGCTTTGCCCGTATCCTGCACGGTATATTCAGCGGAGTATAAAGTTTTTAATTTTGTCTGATTGAGCTTTGTCTTGCAGTTTAATGTAGTAAAAGATAATAAAAAGATAAAAAATAATAACGATTTCTTCATTTTATGCTCCTTTTTTTCAATTCTAAATCATATAAATCAATTCATCAACTTGAGAAAATGGAAAATTATCATTATTATAAAAAGAATGAAGACTAGAACCAGTATAATTTTATTTATCCTTGCTGCTATTTTCCTTACCGGTGTTTTTTTTGCAACACGCAGGTTTATGAACAGGGGAGAATCTACAATCACAAGAGCCAAGGTAATTAATCCAAAAACTGATGATGAAACAGAAGTTCACAGCACAATCGAAACAAACGAATCACAGGTAGAAAAATTCGATACCTTCATCAGCCTTAAGCCTTCAGAAACACTTATTTCTTCTTTAACAACCGATTTTAATTCAGATTCTTTTGATGACGAAGTCGTAGTTGTCAGAAAAATCAGCGAAAAAAACTTCTTTATAATTCCGGGTCTTTATAATCCAGATACAATGACTTACGAAAGAATGAAGGAAATTCCTACTAAAATATCAAGCACAAAAACTTTTTCAATTCAGACTCTTGATATAGTTGGGGACCACAGAAATGCGCTTATCTATCAGGGTGTTGATGAAAAAGAAAACAGCATAATGCAGATTTATCTTTGTGAATATGTTGATGGCGAACTTGATTTTGTATGCATCGGTGATTTTACTTCGGATGGAACTATCTTTGTTCAGCAGACAGAACGCTCAGATTCTTATGAACTTTCCATGACAAAGGGCGACAGTTATTCTGTATGGCTTTATAAATCTGATGACAGTTCTTCTTCGGGCGACAACCTTAATCAGATTCAGCAGGAATATAAATGGAATGCACTCCAGCGTGAATACGTTCTTGCACAGGAAATCAAGGTTGCAGGAAACAAACTTACTCAGGCAGAGCTTTCTAAAATCCAGGATGGAACTGTAGAAACTTTTGCCGCATTCTTAAACGGACTTTGGGAAAAGACTTCGAACACAGGTCCACACTTCAGATATTTTTATTTTGATTACGAAAATAAGGAAATCATCCAGTACTACGGCGATATTCAGGAAATCTATAACTGGGAAGTAAGCCGCCTGCGTCACAACGGTATTTATATTTCTACAGTCAATTTTGAAATCTCAAATCTTCATCGCAGAATCGACATCAGCCTTGTGAGCACAGATACGATCCGTCTTACAACAAGAGACGACGTTCATTTAAACATCACTGTAGATAACCTCTGGGATGGAACTTATAAAAAGCTTGATCTGGACAGCACAATTGATGATGCAAAGAAGGTAAAAGAAAATATTGTCCGCAAGGAGATTGAACGAAGTCCTATCTGGAACGGTGTGGATGGAAGTACAATAATCAGTTTTGAAGATTCTATTTTCATTTTGAAAAGAGATGATATAGAAGAGAAGGGTGTTTATACAACTTTTACAGCCGGAAATTACAATGTTCTTCAGCTCAGATCTAATTCTTATGATTCAATTCTGGATACAGATTATACGGTTGAATTTGGAACCAAGGTAGAAAAAAATAAAACGGTTCAGGATTTAGATACGATTATACTTACTCCGGTAAAGGTTACTCCTACAGATTGTTTTGCCATCGACGGAGAAATCCTTACGTTTACAAGACAGCAGTAGTTTACTGTAATTTACACACCACTAAAAATTTTATATAATCATATTTTATGAACGTTAATGAACTTCGCTCAAAATATATTGAGTTTTTCAAAAGTAAAAATCATGCAGTAATTTCCGGACAGTCTTTAATCCCGGAAAATGATCCTTCAGTTTTATTCACTACAGCGGGAATGCATCCTTTAGTTCCTTATCTTCTTGGCGAAAAGCATCCTGCAGGTACACGTCTTACTGACTATCAGAAATGTGTCAGAACCGGCGATATAGATGAAGTAGGAGATCCGTCACACTTAACATGCTTTGAGATGCTTGGTAACTGGTCTTTAGGTGATTATTTTAAAAAGGAATCAATCGCTTTTTCATACGAATTCCTTACTTCTCCAAAATGGCTTGCACTCGATCCAAGAAAATTATCTGTAACAGTTTTCGAAGGTGATGAAGATGCTCCACGCGACGAAGAAGCTGCTTCTTACTGGAAAGAAAACGGTATGCCGGAAGACAAGATTGCTTATCTTCCAAAGAGCGATAACTGGTGGGCAGCTGGTCCTACAGGTCCGTGTGGTCCAGATACAGAAATCTTCTACTGGGTAGGAGAAGGCCTTCCACCTGTTGGTTCAAACAAGGGAACAGACTCTGCAAACTGGATGGAAATCTGGAACAACGTTTTCATGCAGTATAACCGCATAGACGAAAAGACACTTGTTCCTCTTCCAAAGAAAAACGTAGATACAGGTATGGGTATAGAAAGAACCAACTGTATCCTTCAGGGGAAAACCTCGGTTTACCTCACAGAAGTTTTCCAGCCAATAATCAAAAAAATCGAAGAGCTTTCTTCTTATACATATGGAACAGACGAAGAAAAAGACCGCTCTGTAAGAATCATCGCAGATCACACTCGTTCTGCAGTATTCATTCTTGGAGACCAGAGAGGTGTTACTCCGGACAGGGTTGGAGCAGGATATGTTCTTCGCCGTTTAATCCGTCGTGCAGTACGCCATGCAATGAAGCTTGGAATCGACAAGGATTTTATGGCAGATATTGCAAAGGTAGTCGTAGAAAACTTTAAGGCTCCTTATCCGGAACTCGAAGAAAACTCAAACAAAGTATATACAGAACTTACAGCAGAAGAAGCAAAATTCCGCACAACACTCAGAAAGGGTGAAGCAGAATTCCAGAAGATGCTTCCAAACCTCATGAAGAATCCTAAGAAGATAATCAGCGGAAAGGTTGCATATAATCTTTACGAAACTTACGGATATCCTCTTGAACTTACTCAGGAGCTTGGAGCAGAACACGGCTTTACTGTAGACGTAGAAGGCTTTAAAGAAGCAGAAAGAAAACATCAGGAAGCAAGTAAGACAGCAGAAGCAGGAAAAGCTAAGGGTGGTCTTGCAGAACAGTCTGATGTAACAACAAAATATCACACTGCTACACACCTTTTGCAGCAGGCTTTAGTTGATGTACTTGGTCCTCAGGTTGCACAGAAGGGTTCAAATATCAATAACGAACGCATGCGCTTTGACTTTACATTTGAACGCCCTATGACACCGGAAGAAATCAAGAAAGTAGAAGAAATTGTAAACGAAAAGATTAAAGAAGATTTACCTGTAGATATGCGGGAAATGACTTTAGACGAAGCAAAGGCAGAAGGTGCACGCGCTCTGTTTACAAATAAATATGGCGAAAAGGTAAAGGTTTATACAATCGGACGTGACGTAAAGAATGACTGGTTCAGCAAGGAAGTTTGCGGTGGACCACATGTTCAGCATACGGCACAGATTGGTGACTTTAAAATAGAAAAGGAACAGTCATCTTCGGCAGGAGTACGCAGAATCCGTGCTACAATTTCCGGAGGACTTCCATTAGATAAGTAAACATTTATCTTTTGAAAATATCGTAACCTGAGAGTAATTTTTTGGTTATTTAGATAACAATTCGTAAGAAGGAATTTGAATTTTATTATATAAGGAATGTAAGAATATGAAGAAATTTGTACTTTCATTAGTTTTAGTTTTGGGAATCACCGCTGCGGTATTTGCTCAGAACGATTTACAGGTTCTTGCTGTAGTTAAATACGGTTCATCTGAATCTATCACTGTAAAACAGGTAAAGACACGCTGTACTTTATACGAAAAACAGCGCAACACAAAGCTTACCCTCGAAGAAAAGAAGATGGTTTTAAAAGCCCTCATCGAAGAAAAACTTGTTCTTCAGGCAGCAGCAAAAGAAGGAATTGCAATTCCTGAAAGTACTGTAGACCAGTACTTCCTTGCTAACATGTCTCAGGCTGCAGGTGGTCCTGTTACAGAAAAACAGCTGAATGAACTTTTAAAGACTCAGCAGGGAAAATCACTGGATCAGGCTTTGCAGGAACAGGTTGGAATGAATGTAACAGAATATAAACTCTATCTTAAAAACCAGCTCATTGCACAGCAGTATATTATCAAACAGAAACAGAGCGAACTCCAGGGAATTACTGCTACAGACGAAGAAATCCGTGCTGCATACGAAGGAAACAAGAGTTCATTTGTATGGAACGATATGCTTGAAGTATTCTTAGTAATTGTTCCAAAAGGAAGCAGCGCAGACTCTGCAAAGAATAAGTGTAACGACCTTTTAAAGAAATATAAGGCTAAGCCAAACTCAGATACAGAAAAACAGATTGTTGAACAGGCTAAGAAAGAAAACTTCCAGGCTGGTTCATTAACACTTCCAAAGTCAGAAGCAGCTGCTGAAACAATCGGTATGCCGTTCAAAAACCTCTGCTTCCTCTTTGATCAGGGTGACGGTTATATTTCTGACCTTTCTGAAACAGCAAACGACTTCCGCTTTATCAGAGTTGGTAAGAAATATGGTGCTAAGATGCTTTCTATCAGCGATATTGTAAGCCCTGGTTCTAATGTAACTGTATACGAATACATTAAGGCTAACCTTACAAATCAGAAACAGATGCAGTATCTTGCAAAAGCTGCAGACGAAGTTGCTTCTGGTTTGAACAAGCCTGAATACGTTGAACAGAAAAAAACTGGTGATGCATTAGACAAGCTTCTTAACTGGTAGGAGTAAAAAGTGTCACGTAGAAAAGGTAGAATATTAGCTTTTCAGGCACTTTATTCCTGGGATGTAAGTAAAACTCCGTTAGAAGATTTACTTACATTCTCCTGGCTTTCAAAAGATGCTGAAGGCTCTTCATCAGATTCACAAGTGGATGATGAAGTTGAATTAAAAACATCTGAAAAGCCGGAACAGATTTTTGCCGGATTAATAATTTCCGGTACAATTCAGAAAATCCAGGAAATCGATAAATTAATTGAATCGCATCTTTCTGCTTCCTGGAGTTTTGAACGCATCAATAAAGTTACTTTAGCTATTTTACGAACAGGTATTTACGAATTAATATATCAGACAGATTCCGAGCCAAAGATTGTAATAGACGAAGCAGTTAATATTGCAAAAGAATATGGAACGGATGATTCATACAAGTTTATTAACGCAATACTTGATAAAATAAGTAAAGATGCAAAAGATAAAAAATAAATTACTAATCTGCATTTTATTTTCAGTTCTTACAATTGCTCTGTCTTCCTGCAAAATGAGGGCAGAGCAAAAGTCGTTAACAAGCTATTTCCAGATAATCGATTCTTTTATTGCAGACGGGGATTTTAAAGCTGCCCTTAAGGAATTAAAGAATCTTGAAAAATTTACCTACGAGTCCTGGTCATACATCGGTATTTATAAACGCTACATGCAGCTTGGAGAAGATGACAGGGCAGAAAAGCTTTTAAAAAAGGCGCTCAAAAAAAATTCGCGTAACGAAGAATTAATTGCAGTCTATTCTGATTTTCTTTTACGGAAGGGACGATTGAGCGAGGCGGCAAAAAAAGCAGAAGCGCTCCGGGGCGGAAAGTACGGCTCGCTGTTTTCCGAGGCTGTTTTAAAAATCGAACAGAATAAGATGCCGGCTTCTGAAAACCCTGAATATTACAAAGACAAAAAATTCTACGAAATCTATTATGATGCATACAAGGCAAGAAATAACCCGATCTGGCTTCGTAACTGTGCGGTTTATCACATAAGCGAAGGGTACTATCAGGATGCTGCTTCGATTGCACCTCTTTATTATTCAGAGCCGGATGATGCCTATTTCTGGGCAATGGTTTTATACGACGCTGCACACTATTATGACTGTGCCTCTGCAATTGAAGTTGCAAAGCGTCTTTTGGAAGACAGTTCTCCACTTTCTTCAAATCCTCTTAATCAGCCTGATTTATTAAAACTTACAGCTCTTGAATCGGATGCTTACCTTGCCGTTGCAGAAGTAGAAAAAGCACAGGAAGCAAGAAGTTATTTATTTACAAAATTTGATGAATATGAAAATCCAACCGAAGAACAGAGCGAGCTTCTTAAGATGGTGGCTTTAAACTCTGCCATTTATGCAAATTCGGTTGATGATGATGTAACGATTACAGATATGCTCGGCTATGTTACAAAGCAGTGGCCGGATGACCAGAAGGGACTTGCCCTTTATTCAGATTATGCTTACCGCTCAAATATCATGCGCGATGAAGATATGGAAGTTAAGGCATTAAGAAAGACTGGTCTTAAAACATTAGAGATGGAAAGATATGATTCTCGCAGAAAGCTTTCTATGGATACCGCTGTCTCGATGGTCGACGAAGCTTTGAGGGCTGGAGTTAATCCTGAGATTTCCCTTTTAAAACTCGATTTAAAATATAAGCTTGATGAAACATATACTGTAAAACAAAAGACTGCCGATTTATGGAACCTTCTTGAAAGCAGCATAACTGAAGAGCAGAGATTCTATCTTCCGATTGTAGAATACGCGCTTTCTTTCCTCATAAATACTAATCAGTATGATGATGCATACGAGCTTTTCTACAAGTACATTTCAAAAACCTACGCCTTTGATGTTACAGAAAAATTCTGGGTACAGCTCCAGACAATTTTACCGCGCCTCGATACGCTCATGGCCGAATTCTCCGCTTATTTTGCGGCGCGGCAGAAGCTTTATAACGAAACCATCCGTTTTTATGAATACTGTGTTTACGAAAGCGGCGGAACAATCCTCATGGACAAGGATGAAAATAAAGAAGTTATAAGCCCTTATGTTTCGAATGCCTCTGTTATGAATCTTGCAGACATCTATTATTCTACCGGAAAAAAAGAAAGGGCAATCAGTCTTTATGGAGCCGCTGCAGGAAGGGAAACAGACAGCTACAGAAAATCAGAAATATTTTACAGACTTGCCCAGGTGTACGCATCATCAGGGGATAAAAAAAGTGCATTGCGCTCTCTGGAATATTCAATCGAAATATATCCGGGCAATGCACGTTCTGCTTTATTAAAAGATCAGTTAAACAGGGAATAGACTATTCAATTATTGCGATAATGTCGCTCATCTTAAGGATGAGGTGATCTTCGCCGTCGAGTTTAATCTGTGTTCCGGCATATTTATCATACATAATTCTGTCGCCCGGTTTTACAGTGATTTTTTCGTCATCTGTTCCAGGTCCAACGGCTACAACTTTTGCAGTCTGTGTCTTTTCCTGAGCAGCTTCGGGAATGATGATTCCGCTTGATGTTTTAGTTTCTGCTTTGTCGTTTTTAACAAGAACTCTGTCTGCTAATGGTTTAATTTTCATATAATGCCTCTGAATAATTATTTTTATTATTTCTTTTAAATATAAGAAAAAATTGGGTCAAAGTCTACATAAAAACGAAGTTTATTTAATCTTTTTCGCGGCCAAAGAGTTTAAGAAGGCTTAAGAAGATTCCAATAAAATCGATGTATAATTCGAGCGCTCCATAAACCGATGCTTTTTTATATGTGTCAGACCCGTCTGCAAGTTCAGAAGCCTTTACGATTTTGTTTGTGTCGTAGGCTGTAAGAATCATGAATAAGATTACGGAAACAAAAGAAATAATCCACGAAAAGATATCAGACTTTAAAAACCAGTTGATTACAAAGGCGATTACAAGACCAATCATCAGCATGGAAAGATAGCGGAAGAATGAATTGATGTGTGTCTTAGTAAACATTCCGTAAACAGACATAGCAGCGAACATCAGCGCACTTACTAAAAAAATCAGGTAGATCGAATTTAATTTAAAGATTGCAAATATGGCCGAAAGAGTTACTCCGTTTAAAATCGAATAGAATATAAAGGCTATGACGGCGGTGACGGGTTTTATTTTTTCGATTACGGCTGTAAACCAGAATACAAAGATGATTTCTCCAACTGCAAGGCCGTAAAATACATATTTACTTTTCCATACGAGGTTTAAGATTGATGGTGTGTTCGAAATAATCCAGGCAAGGGCTCCGCTTATAAAAAGTGCGAGTGTCATCCAGGCATAAACGCGTGTGATGAATTTTCTTGCTTCCACAGAGGCCGCTTTCTGTTTTGTGAGTGCTTTTGTTGCCATTTTATTCTCCATACAATAATGATTTAGCTTCTCTTTAACTATAAACTATATTTTGCTTTCCTGCATTATTTTTTACAGATACTTTACTCTTTTTTTGATACGTTATATTCTATTAGGGTTACAATTTTTATCTTAAATTTCTAGGTTACATATATAACAGGAGTTCTTTTTATGGACGAAAAATTTGATTTTACAATTGAAAATCTTGGACCATGCACAATCGAGTCCCCGATTAAACTTTCTACAGCTCACGGTGATTATACAGCTAATTATGTTCGTGATGATTCTTACGTTATCGGAAACATAAACGTTTATGACAAAACAAAACCAATTGTGCTCGATTCTTCAAATCTTATGGAAAAAGCTGGTCCACGCGAAAAGATCTTCTTTGACCCGACTCATGCAAAAGCCGGAATCTGTACTTGTGGTGGACTCTGTCCTGGTTTAAATGATGTTATCCGCGCTATTGTACGCTGTTTGAACACACGTTATGGTGTAAAGACAATCAAAGGATATCAGTTTGGTTTCCGCGGATTTTTTGCTGACTCTGGTTATGAACCTATTGAACTCGACAGATACCTTATTGACGAAATTCATAAGATTGGCGGAACTTACCTTGGTACAAGCCGTGGCGGTGGACAGAGGACTAGTGATATCGTAGACTGCCTTGAACGCGACGGCATTAACATGCTTTTTATTCTTGGTGGAGATGGAACACAGCGAGGTGCTTATGATGTTGCGTGCGAAGTAGAAAAACGTGGATTAAAGTGTGCCGTAGTCGGAGTTCCAAAAACTGTAGATAACGACCTTATGTTCATGGACCGCTCATTCGGATTCGAAACTGCCGTACAGAGAGCTAAAGAAACAATTGCTGCCGTACACATGGAAGCTTCGAGCCAGATTGGTGGTATTGGTCTTGTAAAACTCATGGGACGTGAATCAGGATTTATTGCTGCAGCAGCAAGCCTTTCTTCTCACGAAACAAACTTTTGTCTTATTCCTGAAGTTCCATTCGAACTCGACGGAGAAACAGGTTTCTTAGCATGCCTTGAACGCCGTCTTGCAAAACGCGGACACGCTGTAATCGTAGTTGCAGAAGGTGCGGGACAGGATTTACTCGACGCTACAAACGCAACAGATGCTTCTGGAAACAAAAAGCTTTCTGACATCGGTGTTTACTTAAAGTCTCAGATAGAAAAATACTTTAAAGAAAAGAAAATCGAAATCAACTTAAAATACATTGATCCTTCTTACCAGGTTCGTGCTTCTGTTACAACTGCTTCGGATTCAATCTATTGTGAACGTCTTGGAAACAACGCAGTTCACGCAGCAATGGCAGGAAAGACTAAGCTTGTAATCGGTCTTGTACACGACAAGTTTGTTCACCTTCCAATTCAGGCTGTAACAGCTCACAGAAATGCAGTAGACCCTGAAGGTTCATTCTGGCGCGATACTCTTGATGCTACTGGACAGCCAATTCTTATGGTAAAAGATCCAAAAGTGGCTCAGGCCAAGATGGCAGCTGCAGTTGCGGGTGCTAAGCTTAAACCAAGTGAACAGCAGAAGAAAAAATAATTTTTCTTAAGGTAAAAAAAGCCCGTAGCCCTTGAAAAAAACTTGAGCTGCGGGCTTTTTTTATGCTCCGGATTGCTTTCTTGTAAACAACGGGGTTTTATAGTATAATTTTTTAATTAAATTTAAAAAAATCACTAAATTTGCGAGGATTTATTATGGAAGAAATACTTGATTTGTTGCGTCAGAATGCAAGATTGTCTGTAGATGACATTGCTTCTATGACTAAAAAGACACCACAGGAAGTTGCTGCTGTCATTAAAAAGCTTGAAGACGATGGAATCATTCTTAAATACGCGGCCATTGTAAATCCCGAAAAAGATAAAGTCGCGAAGGATAAAGTAATCGCAGAAATTCAGATTCAGGTTCAGCCACAGCGCGAACACGGATTTGATGCCATTGCCGACCGTATCTACAGATTCCCTCAGGTAAAATCTTTGTACCTTATGAGCGGAGGATACGACCTTAAAGTTTTAATAGAAGGCGATAATCTTAAGGATGTTGCTTTATTCGTAAGCGAAAAGCTTTCTACTCTTGAAGGTGTTCGTTCTACAAAAACAAACTTTGTTCTTAAAACATATAAAGAAAACGACATTGTTTATGTAGAAGATGAACGCGACCGCCGTGAAGGAGTACAGGCTTAAGTTTATGGCAGATGTCATAAATTTTTTCTGGAGAAAATAAATAATGAATAATAGAAAAGATAAATTTTGTTCCCTGATGGAAAGCATTCCTCCGTCTGGAATCCGTAAGTTTTTTGAACTTTGTATCGGGCATGATGATATCATCTCGCTTGGTGTAGGAGAACCTGATTTTCCGACTCCATGGGTAATCCGCGAAGAAGCATTCTATCATCTTGAAAAGGGACACACATCATATACATCTAACTGGGGTTTGATTGAACTTCGCGAAGAGATTGCAAAGTATCTTGAACGCTTTAATATGTTTTATGATCCAAAAACAGAAATTCTTCCGACCGTTGGTGCTTCCGAAGGTCTGGACCTTGTTTTGCGCTCAATCTTAAATCCGGGCGACGAAATCATTGTCTGCGAACCATGTTATGTAAACTATCAGCCGCTTTCTGATTTATGCGGTGCAAAAGTCATTCATCTTGATACAAGTAAGACTGGTTTATATCCTACAGCAAAGGCAATTGATGAAGCATGTACACCAAAGACAAAGGCTGTGATGTTCTGTTCTCCAAGTAATCCTACAGGACGCATCATTCCGGCAGATGAGCTTGGAAAAATTGCAGAGGTTGTAAAAAAACACGAAATCTGGTGTTTGAGCGACGAAATCTATTGTGAACTTTTGTACGATGGAAGAAAGCATGTTTCTATAGGTTCGTTCCCGGGAATGAAGGATTACGCAATTATCTTTAACGGATTTTCAAAAGCATTTGCTATGACAGGCTGGCGTATTGGTTACATTGCCGCTCCAAACGACTTACTCACTCAGTGTTGTAAACTCCATGCATATAATACAATCTGTCCTCCGATTTTCAGTCAGTATGCTGCAGCAGAAGGTCTTAGAAACGGATGGGACGAAGTAGAAAAAATGCGCATAAGCTATCAGCAGAGAAGAAACCTCATGTATAAGGCTTTTATAGATATGGGACTTCCTTGTGTAGAACCAGAAGGAGCTTTCTACATGTTCCCTGATATCCGTCCTACAGGTCTTACAAGCGAAGAATTTGCTACGAGGCTGATTCAGAATTATAATGTAGCTGTAGTACCTGGAAGCTGTTTCGGGCAGGCTGGCGAAGGATTTATCCGCTGCTGTTACGCAACAGATATAAATAAAATCAAAATTGCCATGGAACGCATAGCACAGATGGTAAAGGAACTTAAATAATGGGAATACTTATCGGGGTTCTTATAAGTGTAATAGTTGCTGCTCTCTTTGTAGTGATTCTGATGCTTTTTAAATCTTCCGGACCAAAAAAACACAAGGAAGGTAAGCTTTCGGAATCTTTACAGAAAAGGGGAAGCAGCGCTGTTGTAAAAGAACTCGAAAAGAAACTCATGCACGATCCTCATAACGTAGAAGCTTTAAGCGACCTTGGAAAAGTTTTCTTCGATTCTAAAAACTGGGAAAAGGTCTGGGCCGTGTATAAAAATCTTTATTCCCTTGCTCCGGTTCATTCAGATATTAAAATCTCTTTCTGTACAAGAAGAATGGGTATTGCAGCCTATGAACTTGGAAAATACGACGAAGCAATAAATGCACTTCTTCTTTCGGGTAAAGAAGATCCTGAATCTTTTGATACAAATTATTACCTTGGTCTTTCTTTCTATTGTAAAGAGGTTTACGACAAGGCTGTTGTATGTTTCCGTAAGTGTAAAATTCTTAATCCTGAAAATCCTGACTGCTTTCTTTATCTTGGTATGTCGTTTTTTATGGCACGAAAATACAAGGAATGTCTTCCATATTTAAAACACGTGCTCGACCTTCAGCCTGATAATAAAGAGCTTTTATTCAATATTGCAGTTGCAATGTCCGAAGTAGGCTTAAACGACAAGGCATTAAAAATATTTGTACACTTAAGACCTGACCCTCAGTATGGTGCAATGTCGTGTCTGGAAGCAGGAAAGATGCACGAGCGTCTTAAAGATTATGATTCTGCCATTAAGGATTATGAAATTGCGCTTAAGCTCCAGGGAGTTCCTGATCAGATTTTAGTTCAGATTAAATATCACATTGCAAACGATTATATTGCAACAAATAATATTCCAAAGGGACTTTCGGTTTTAAAACAGCTACAGTCAACTCATCCGGGATATAAGGATGTAGATACTCTTGTTTTGCGCTATCAGGAATTGAATCAGAATCAGAATCTTCAGATGTATCTTTTTTCGGGTACCAGTGATTTTGTTGCGCTCTGCCGTAAATTCATCACTGCTTATTATCCTGATGGTTTTGTTAAGGTAGAAGATGTAAACGTAATTTCGGAATGTGTAGAAATCATCTGTTATGTAGAAAGCAGTAAGTGGGAAGCAAAGCAGATGTTCCGTTTTTACAGGACACAGACTGTAATCGGCGATATTTACATAAGGGAATTTCATTCAAAGATGCGTGATGCAAAGTGCGATAACGGAACCTGTGTTACAATGGGAAGTTTTTCCGAAAGCGCTCACAAATATATCGAAGGCCGTCCGCTTGATTTAATAGAAAAAGATCAGCTTAGCACGGTGCTTAAAAAAATAAATATGTTCAGTTAGGATTTATCTGGGTGGGGAAATGAATATATGTCTTTTTGAAAAATCCGAAATTAATAAACCTCTTAAATTAAACGACGAAAGATCGGAACATCTTTTAAAAATTCTCCACAAAAAAGAAGGCGATACTTTTACTGCAGGTATTATCGACGGAAAAAGCGGGCTTGCACAAATTGAAAAGATTGTAGCAGATAAAACCGCGTCGGATTCGGGAATTTATTTTTCTTTTGAAGAAACTGGCGATGGTAAACCTTTGTTCCCCGTAAAAATGATTATTGGTTTTCCGCGCCCGATTCAGCTTAAAAGACTTTTACGCGATATTGCAGCGCTTGGAGTTTGTGAAGTTCATCTTACGGCTACAGAGCTTGGAGAAAAGTCTTACCTTAAGTCTACGCTTGTAGAAAAGGGTAACGCATATAAGATGCTTTTAGACGGTACGGTTCAGGCGGGAAGCACGCATGTTCCCTCTCTTTATATGCATAACTCTCTTACTGAATGCCTGGACCAGGTGCAGAAAGGGCTGGGAGAGGCCGGGGACGGACAGGGAGAGGACACTCAGACTCTTTATCTGGCGCTTGATAACGTGCGGGCGGAGTGTCCTCTGGAACGCGCTATGGACGACAGCAGAAAATACGGGATGACTGTGGCGGCCATTGGTAGTGAGCGCGGATGGACGGACAAAGAGCGAAACCTTTTGGAAAGCCGTGGGTTTAAAAGATGTTCCATGGGAGAGAGAATTATGAGGACCGAGACTGCTGCAACAGTTTCCGGTGCAATTATTTTGAACAAACTTGGATTTTTTGGTATATAATATAGATGGGTATTTGGGAGGATAATCGTGACAAATGAGCGTATTAAAGAAATTCTTTTAGACATTCAGTCGTGCGACATAGATTTTACTGTAATTCAGACTGGTAAAGAAAGTAAAAGAGTTAACGGATTTTATAAACCAGATACACACGAAATCTTCCTTCATAATAAAAACTTTACAAACGATAATCAGATTGTCTATACTGCGGTACACGAATATACTCATCACCTTTTAACAATAGAAAAACAACTCATTCAGCCCGGATACGGAGCAACCTGTCGTGTTCACACTCAGGAGTTCTGGGCAAGATTCAGCGCCCTTATTCAGATTGCGGAAGAAAAAAAATATTATTCTTTGGGCTGGGAATCTAATGCGGAATTAAAAGAACTCACACTCGATATAAAAAATAATTACCTTGCAAAAAACGGACAGCTCATGCAGGAGTTCGGAAAAAAACTTGCACGCGCGTGGGAGCTTTGCAAAGAAGCAGACATCAGATACGAAGATTATATAGACAGAGTTTTATGTCTTCCCAGAAATACGGAGCGTGATATAAGAAGGGTTGGAGCGGTCGAAGTAAATCCTGCTATCGGTTTTGAAAACATGAAGACTGTAGCAGCCGTAAAGAAAAAGGATGAACGCGAAAACCTGGAAAAAGAATTCTTAGAGGGTGGAAAAAGTCCTTCTACTGTCCGCGAAATGATGAAACAAAAATCAGCCCAGAGCAGGGGCGAAGATGCAAAAACAAAACTGGAAAAAGAAAAGAGTCGGCTTGAAAAAACAATTGCGCAGCTTACACAACGACTTGAATTAGTGGAGGAAAGTCTTGCGAGTTTGTAAAAAAATTTTAAGGGGTGTTATTACACTCGGTTTATGTATGATACCTTATGGTCTTTTCTGTCAGACCATGCCGCCAATGCCACAGATGCCTCAAATGCCTACTGTGACTATGCCTACAACAGATGGCTTTTATATTCCTGAAGTTCCGACCATGCCACAAATGCCAACTCCTCCGGGGGTAAATCAGCCTAAAAATCCAAATAACCAGAACAATAATCAGCAGAATAATCAGAATAACCAGAACGGGCAGTCACAGAATAATCAGACACAGAATAATCAGACACAGAATAATCAGACACAGAATAATCAAAATAATCAGAACAATCAGACAAAACAGAATAATAATCAGCAGGGAAATGCTCAATACGGAAACCAGCAGAATACACAGAATGCCCAGAATTATAAACAGAATCTGGAAGCAGCCCAGAAACAGGCTTTATTAAATTCTTTGAACAACGGCCTTACTGCTTCTGATATTTCGGGCATGTATGACCTTGGTATGTTTGGAAGTATTACGGGACTTTACGGTAACAATAACAATACAAATACAACTGCAACAACCGATGTTTTACTCGGGCAGATTCTGGAAAGCCTTGAAGAATTAAAGAAAAATAATGTTAATTCAAGTGGTCAGCAGCAGGTAAACTTACGCGACAGTAAAACAGATAACAGCAACTTTAAAAAGCGCGATCCTCAGGTTTTAAGATTTAAGGTAAACGGTTTTAATATAAAAGATTCCTTTGTTACAGTTTTCTTTAGCGATGTTGAGGCAGACGGAACTTTCTTACTCACAGCAGACAGAGTTTATTATGTGAATCAGACAGAAAGAAGCGAAACAATTTATCTTTTATTTAAGACTGTAAAATCAAACGGTTCTGTAACAACATACGAGGTAGTTCCAACTGTGAGTCAGGATTACGAAAATACAACTTCTTCCATGCATAAAATGGCTCAGGCTGCTTCGTACAGGGCAGAGAAAACCGGTAACATGGTGTCGCTGCATTATTCAGAACCGGGCTTTAGCCTTGATGTACTTTTAAATCTTGACGGGCAGTAATCTAAAGCAGTCTGTAATAATCAACTGTAAAAGGCAGATATCGTTTAGCGGAAAGCAGAAAATGGATATATTAAAAGAAGGTTTAATTCAGTGTGGTATTCAAAAAGAAAGGGTGGAAGAAGTTTCTGCTAAAATAGAAACTTATATAAAAGAAATCATCCTTTTTAATTCTGCGTATAATCTAACAAATACAAGTGATCACGACGAGCTTGTTATCCGCCACATCTTAGATTCTCTTGCAGCCTATACGCCTCTTTCTTCTCTGGCCCAAAAGCTTTCTAAAGATAATCCTTTGTTTACAATTGCAGACATAGGTTCCGGCGGAGGGCTTCCGGGTATTCCTCTTTCAATAGTTTTTCCCGAATATAATTTTTCGCTTGTTGAACGCATGAGTAAGCGCTGTGCTTTTCTGGAAAACTGTGCTGCCATTCTTGGACTTAAAAACGTAAAGGTATATAATCTTGAAGCAGAAAAAGTTGATGAAGAAGCTTTTGACATTGCAGTCTTCCGTGCATTCAGACCTTTAGATGTGGATATGACAAAAACACTTCTTCGTCTTACAAAAACTGGTGGATATCTTGCAGCCTATAAGGCAAAGCTTGAAAATATAAAAGCCGAGATGGAAGGTATAAAAAATCTTGCAAAGGATTATTCGATTGTGGAATTAAAAGTTCCATTCCTTACAGACTCAGAAAGAAATCTTGTTCTTGTAAATAAAACCAAAACTTTATAAATGGAGCATAATATGGGAATCAAAGAGTTTAATGAAAAGATGATTGATAAGCTTTCTAAAAAATTAAGCCCTGCAGAAACTATCGTTAGTGATGTTGTTGGGGTAAAAAAGGGAGAAAGAGTTTTAATCATTGCTAATCCTTCTACTGCCGACATTGCCCAGGATTTATATATGGCTGTAAGAAAGTGGGAAGGAAAACCGACTCTTATGTTCCAGGATGATAAAACAAGTTTTGATTATGCAAACAAGGAAGTTATTGCGGCATTAAAGACCGAGCCCGAAATCTGTTTTTCTATTTCGAACATCAAACTTGGAAAGGATGCAGAAGCTACTGCAAAACCATATACTGCAGAAAACGGAAGTACATTTACTCATATTTTTGATTATCTTTTAGACGGCAAAAAAACAATGCGTGGAATCTGGACTCCGGGAATTACACCAGATATGTTAAACCGCACAGCCGTAATTGATTATTCTGAATTAAAAGACAGATGCGAAAGACTAAATAAGCTTTTTAAAAATGCTGTCTCTGTTCATATAACTGCACCGGGCGGAACCGATGTAAAGATTGATGTCCAGGGAAGAAGTCTTATGTTTGATGACGGAGATTTTACAAAACCTGGAACTGGCGGTAACATTCCTGCGGGCGAAGTTTTTATAAGCCCTGTTGTGGGAAAAACAGAAGGAACAATTGTTTATGATGGCTCTATGACTTTTTCTGATGGGGATTCAATTCTTGAAACACCAATCACCTGTGTACTAAAAGACGGATTTGTAGATAAGATTACAGGTGGGGAAGAAGCAAAAAGGCTTTTAAAAACTATTACAGAAGCAGAGGAAAGACCTTACACGCTCGAAAGCGAAGGTAAACTTCAGAAGGGACAAGCCGATATTTATAAAAGAAACGCAAGAAATATCGGAGAGCTAGGAATCGGACTTAATCCTGCTGCACAGATTACCGGTAACATGCTCGAAGACGAAAAAGCCTTCCACACCTGCCACTTTGCAATCGGAGAAAATTACGATAACGATGCGCCGTGTCTGATTCATCTTGATGGTGTTGTGCGCGACCCGACAATTGTTTTAGAATATAAAGATGGTTCTACAAGGACTATTTTAGATAAAGGAAATTTAAAAATTGAAAAATAATTTTAGAGAAAATTTTACAGAAGGAAATAAAATGAAAAAATCATTGAAAATCGCATGTGCTTTATTCACCGTTGGTGTGATTATACTTGTCTGTCTTTTTGCAAAAAATAAAAGCGACAGTCAGATGATCAGAGAACTTGAGCAGATGGAAATGGGAACCGAAGTAGCCCTCAAGACTGAACCAAAAAAGAGTGATTCAAAATCGAATAAGGACGAAGCGAAGATAGAAAAGATTGTTTCCATGATGTCGCCGAGGTTTCAGAAGGAATTGAAGGAAACAATCTTGAGCAATAAAAAGGCTTTTTTGAATGAGTTGTATGTTGTTCTGGAGGACGAGAGAGCGGGCGAAGTAGAGGGATGTCTTCCGCTTTATTTCTTAATCGATAAGAAGCATAAGGCAACTCCGGAAACTTATGAGCCTTCGAACCTGGTTCCTCTTGTAAAAAATAATTACTATAACATTAGCCGTAATGATTTATCTTTAAGAAGCGATGTAGAAGAAAAACTTGTAGAGATGGCTAAGGCTGCAAAAAAAGATGGAATCACACTTCTTGTAAGTTCAAGCTACCGTTCGTATGAATATCAGAAAGCGCTTTTCCAGAGATGGGTGAAAATTGACGGTCTTGAAGAAGCAGAACGAGAATCTGCACGCGAAGGAACAAGTCAGCATCAGCTTGGTGTTGCAATCGATTTTGGAAGCATTGATGCAAGTTTTATTCAGACTTCGCAGGGAAAATGGCTTAATAATCACAGCGAAGAATACGGCTGGAGCTTGAGCTTTCCAAAACAGTACGAAGATATTACAGGGTTTAAGTGGGAATGCTGGCACTTCCGATATATCGGTGTGAATGCATGTAAGTTCCAGAATAAATGGTTCAACGATGTTCAGCAGTATATGATTGAATTTATTGACGCCTGGAAAAATAACTAAAATCTATGCTCGATGTAAAATTAATAGCCCTGGATCTGGACGATACTCTTTTAAATAACGACAGACAGATAAGCGACGAAAATGTAAAAGCTTTGCGCGAATGTGTGGCAAGGGGTATATATATTGTAATGTGTTCGGGTCGTGCAGAAGATGCAATCCTTCCTTTTGTAAGACGGCTCGAGATTGCAGGAAGCCAGGCCGGAAGATATTTAATCGCAATCAACGGATGCAGTATTTTTGACCTTCACGAACGTAAGCAGATTTTCTGCCGCAAAGTAGAAAGCGATGTGCTTTTAAAGACTAATCAGATTGCAGAAGAATGGGGCTTAAGAAGCGAAGTTTATACTCCCGACACAATTTATTACCGTGAAGAAACAAAGTGGACAAAGATGGATGTAGAACTTTGTGGTCTTAAAGGAAAGGTCATAGATGATTATGATTCTTTTTTACAGACTGGTTTTACAAAGATGCTTGTTCCCGGTGAGCCCGAAAAATTACAGGAGCTTCAGAAAGTTTTGAAAAAAGAATTTGGAAAGAAAGCTGTAATTTTTACAAGTAAGCCATATTTTTTAGAGATTCTTCCTCCAGACTGCGGTAAGGGAGAAGCTGTTATCTGGCTCAGTAATCATATAGGGCTCTCCCCTGAAAAAACAATGGGCTTTGGCGACAGCATGAACGACGAAAGCCTTATCCGCCTTTGTAAATACGGGGTCTGCATGAAAAACGGCCTTGATGCCATAAAAGAAATTGCAGATTTTGTAACAGAAAAAGACAATAACTCAAGCGGGATTGCAGATTTCCTTTATAAAAACGTTTTGTAAAAAGACTGTGGAAGCGGCGTGATTATCTTGTTAGTCCCTTATAATCGTTTTAATCCTTCTTCCAGATTTCCGGTGTAATTCCAAGATAAGAAATGATTTCGGGTTTATTTCCATCTGCACTTTGATTATCTTTTCCTGCCTTTACAGCTTTTCTTACTGCGCGAATCAGTATATTTTTTGGTGTGTGTTCTTCATCAATAAACTCTAGCATCTGTACTGTATAACCTGATTTTTCAAGCCATTGACCGCGGAGTGCATCTGTTAAAAGCGAAGAAAATTTTTCTCTTATAAGTCCCCATTTTAATAAGGGCTCTAAAACTGTATCTTTGTTTGTGCCCTTTTTACTGAGCTCTGTATTAATCTGATGCTGGCAGCATGGTACACTCAAAATTGCTTTTGTATTTTTTTCTACAGCGTATTTCAGGGCGTAATCAGTAGCTGTGTCGCAGGCATGCAGTGTGATTATTAAATCGGGTGTATTTTCTTTTTCTTTACTTAAATCATAATCTTCTATGTGGCCGCACGAAAAATGAAGGTTTTTAAGATTAAGCTTTTTTGTGATATCGTTACAGTAATCAATCACGTCTTTTTTTATATCAAGACCTTCAATCTGGCAGGGAAGTTTTTTAATCTGGGTAAGATAATAATGAACTGCAAAAGTAAGATAAGATTTTCCGCACCCAAAGTCGATGATTTTTATTTTTTCATCTTCGCCGTTTTCTTTTTTAAGTTTTAAAATCTGGGGAATAATGTCATCAATAAATTCCAGAAAGCGGTTTATCTGGCGGAATTTGTCGTATCTTTTAGAAATAACCTTTCCGTCATCAGTCATAATTCCAAGGAAAACTAAAAACGGAACAGGATTTCCTTCGGAAAGTATATAATTCTTCGAAGCCGACGTATTAATGCCCGCCACAGCCCCTATATCAGCGCCCGCTTTTATATTAAGAGGTTTTTCGAGCCTTGTTGTTTTTCCTTTTTTATTTGTAAGACAGGTGATTTCTTTTTCTGTTGTTTTAATCACGCAGGATTTAAAATTTGTGCCGATGTTTCTTTCAAGATAATCATCAATTTCTGATTCTTTAAGGTGCTCGTGAAAAACTTGTGTCTTTGTGAACATCTCCAGAAAATAAGAGCCGCCCTCCTTAGAGTTTTGAAAATTTATTTTAATTTTGATGTAGTCACGGCCTAATGCTTTTTCCAGGCTGCCGGAAGGTTTTGAAAGTGTGGCACTTAAAATCATAATAAATCCTTACGAAATCAATTATCTGTTCAAATGGTATACTATTTTTAAAAAAAATGATATATTTAATTTTATGGGTAAGTCTATTGTTTTTGTAAATCAAAAGGGTGGAGTAGGAAAAACAACCTCTGCCATTAATATTGGTGCATATATTGCGCTTGCCGGAAAAAAAGTACTTCTCGTTGATTTTGACTCTCAGGGAAATATGTCGAGCGGAGTTGGAGTTTCAAAAGATAAGCCTACTGTTTATGAATTGATTGCAGGCATGATTGAGCCGGAAGAAGCTGTAAAACATACACCGGTCCAGAATCTCGATGCCATCAGTGCTTCCATAGATCTTTCGGGTGCAGCGATCGAACTTGTAGATCAGGAAAAACGCGAATTCTTCCTTAAGAAAGCACTCGAACCATTAAAATCAAAGTATGATTATATTTTAATCGACTGCCCTCCGTCTCTGGGCATTTTGACATTGAACGGACTTGCTGCCGCAGATTCTGTTTTAGTTCCTATGCAGTGTGAATATTTTGCCCTCGAAGGAATTACTCTTCTTTTACAGACTGTACAGAAAGTTCAGAAAGAAATAAATCCAAAGCTTACAATCGGTGGAATCTTCTTTACCATGTATGATTCACGTACACGCCTTGCACAGGATGTCGTTGTACAGGTTAAATCATATTTTAAAGATGTTGTATTCAGCACAATCATTCCGCGAAACGTACGTCTTTCAGAAGCTCCTTCACACGGACTTCCAATCTGTAAATACGACCCTGAATGTATTGGTGCCAAGAGTTACGAAAAACTTGCAGAAGAGGTAATTAATCGTGGCTAGAACTGGTTTAGGAAAAGGTTTAGGTGCTCTTATCTCCGAAAGTTCTGTAGATTTGAATCCTGCAGTAGAAATTAATAAGAGCATGGGTTCTTTAAAAAGTCCGAAAGACTCCAATCTTCCATCTGCAATTCAGACAGACGAAAACGGAACCTTATGGATAGATCCTTCTTTACTTAAACCAAATCCAAAACAGCCTCGTATTGAATTTAATCAGAAGCAGCTTGATGAACTTTGCGATTCCATTAAAGAAAACGGTGTCCTTCAGCCTATAATCATTGAATATGTAAATGATGATCTTTTCTATATAATTGCCGGTGAACGACGTACAAGAGCCGCTAAGATGGCTGGTCTTAAAAAAGTACCGGTTCAGCTCAGAAAATACGACGAACAGAAAAAGCTCGAAGTAGCGCTCATCGAAAATATCCAGCGTGCAGATTTAAATCCTATTGAAGAAGCAACAGCATATTATAACCTTGTTCAGATGGGAGACTTAAGCCAGGACGAAGTTGCAAAGCGCGTTGGTAAAAACCGTTCTACAGTTGCAAATGCAATCCGTCTTTTAAAACTTCCGGAAGATATTCAGAAAGCCCTTGTTACAGGTCAGATTACTTCGGGACATGCTCGTGCACTTCTAATGGTAAAAACAGATGCAGACATGCGCGTACTCTTTGGAAAGATAATCGGTTCAGGGCTTTCTGTACGAGAAGCAGAAGCTCTTGCAGATAATTACAACAACGGCGGTCGTGCTGTAATCAAAAAAGCAGGTAAAAAGCCTTCTAAAAAAGACCCTGATATCGCACTTTTTGAACAGGAATTAAGAAACCTCTTTGGCGTAAAAGACGTAAACTTCAAAGGCGATACAAGCAAAGGTTCCATCGAAATCGGTTTTACAAATAAAGACGACTTCGACAGAATCTACAATGTTCTTTTAGGAAATAAATAAAATCGTCCAAAGACAAAAAAATCTGCCGCACAATTTCTGTACGGCAGACATTCTATTTAAGCCCTCAGAAAATCTTTATTCTTTAATCTCTAAAAAAGCCTTGTTGCAAAGGTATATCTGTTTTATGTCCTCTTTAGATGTAATCTCGTACGGTGCGTGCATGCTCAAAACAGCCACACCAGCGTCCAGAACATTCATTCCGTATTTAGCTGCGTGGTAAGCAATAGTTCCGCCGCCCCCCTGGTCAACCTTTCCAAGCTCAGACATCTGGTATTTTACTTCGACCTTATCTAAAGCATTTCTGAGCTTTGCAATGAATTCTGGGTTGGCGTCGCTTGCACCGCTTTTGCCCCTTGAGCCTGTGTATTTCTGGAATGCAACTCCTCCGCCTAACAAAGAAGAGTTTTCCTTATCGAATAAAGATGCGTTTATAGGGTCGTAGGCTGCGTTTACGTCGGAAGAAAGCATGTAAGAATTTTCAAGGCAGCGGCGGACTGTCAGGTCTGAATATGTATTTTCTGTTCGGGCAACAATCTCTGCGGCCATGTTTTCAAAAAGGTTCGAAGCCATACCTGTAGCCCCTACACTTCCAATTTCTTCCTTATCTACACAAAGACAGCATGCAGTACGAGAAGGATTTTCTGCTTCTAAAAGAGCCCTGTAAGAAGTGAATGCGCATGAACGGTCATCCTGGCCATAGCCTAAGATTAGCGAGCGGTCAAAACCTAAATCGCGGGCTTTTCCTGCAGGTACAATTTCCAGTTCAGAAGAGATTAAATCATCTTCTTCAATTCCGTATTTTTCTTTTAAAAGATCCAGGACAATTTTCTTTCCTTTTTCTTTTAGAGCCTTTTCGTCCTTTTTTTCCTGTGACTGCTTATCTGCATTTTTTTTCTGAGGAACAATGCTTCCTACAATTAAGTCCAGGTCTTCGCCCTTAATAAAATCAGAAGCTTTGTCTTTCATCTGTTCCTGTGCAAGGTGTGGAAGAATGTCGCTTATGCAAAAAACAGGGTCCGCATCGCTTTCACCGATTACGACATTCACGGTTGAACCGTCTTTTTTACATACCACACCGTGTATTGCTAGCGGGATTGTAGTCCACTGGTATTTTTTTATTCCGCCGTAATAGTGAGTATTAAGATATGTTATGTTTTCTTTTTCGTATAATGGGTTTTGTTTTGCATCCAGGCGAGGGGAGTCGATGTGGGCACACAGGATATTCATTCCCTTAGAAATATCATCCTTACCGATTATAAAAAGTGCAATAGCTTTGTTCATCTTTGTGATATAAACTTTGTCGCCTGCTTTAAGTGTTTTATAATCATTTATATCTTTAAAACCTTTTTCCTTTGCATCGCCGATTATTTTTGTAACACATTCACGCTCGGTTTTTCCTTCGTTTAAAAAAGCTTTGTAATCATTAATCAGTTTATCAAAACCGATTAAATCTATGTTTGATTTTTCCATGATGAGTCTCCTTGAATTTTAAATATTTAAAGTATCAGAATTAGAACTGATAGCCTATTTCCAAAGAAGGAATTATAGAGTACATAAACATTCTTGGTTCACTAAAGACGTTGAGTGAAACGGCTGCATCAAATCCAAAAGAAATAAAGAGTCGTTTTGTAGGATAAAAAATCACTGAACTTCCCAGAGAAACGCTTGGTGCTAAAACATACAAAGGTGGAGAAGAAATATTGTGTGCAAATTCAAAATGCATGTCGTAGAATGCTGTAAGACCAGCTCCACCGCGTACATCAATAAAGAGTTTTTTATCCATGAACGGGAACTGAACGTTAAAGTCTATATTTGCAATTGTAAAGAATGTAGAAAGATCATACTTTGGAAGTGTGTTCGCATAATAACAGTTTGCAAGGTTCAGCGAAATTCCGTAATAAGCTTTTTTAGTCTTAAGGAAGATGTAAGTTGCCCTTAACGAAAGTCCTAAAGCAGAAATCTGTGTATGGAAATATTCTTCAAAAGTGTTATCTCCAGGAATCCAGATAAATGAGTAACCACCGGAGATGTCAAAGTCCTGAGCTTTCTTAAACTGAATCTTTAACGGAGTGTAATTGAATTTTAAACCACCGACGTTAGTTGCAACTACAGACCAGTTACCAGAGTCTAAATCATCAGGATTAAAATAAAGCTTTACACGTCTGTTCCTTGAATCGTTTTCAACTTTTATAGGAGTAAGCTCTTTTGCTCCGTTTTTAAGAACAAAGGTTGTATCAGGTCTTAATTCGTATCCTTCTACAACAAAAATACCGTCCTGTTCTTCTTCAAGATAGATTGTAGACGGGCTTATGCTCGAGATTTTTGGCTGATAAGCTTTAATTACATCAAGAGGATACCAGTCTGTTTCAAGTTCAGGTAAACCAAGGAAGTTATAGAGGATGAGTTTATAGCGGTAGTGACCTGCAGAAAGAGTTACGTTAACAAAGTTTTCTGTAGTTTCCTGATGGTCAACAAGTTCGTATTTACCGCGGCGTCCTTCCTTTTCGATTGTAAAATCATATTTAAAAACATCAGGGTTTGGCTCCCATCTCAAAGTCTGAACGAATACGGCACCATCTTCTGTATCCTGAATGTAGTAGTTCTCCTGTGACCACAAAGAGCAGGTGATGAGGAAAATCGAAATTATAAATAAAAGTCTTCGGATTTTAGTTTCCATATAATACCCCTGCTTTCTGTACTGTTGGAGTTGTAATAGGATTCAAATCAATCTTGATTCTTACAGGAGTAACTTTTCCATGCTGGAAGACAACGCCCTTATATAAAGACTGAGCTTCTACTTCCCAGGTCATTCTTCCTTTTTCAAGGAGAGTTAAATCTGTAAGAGTATATTCAGTCTGATTCTTAAATGTCTTTGTAAGTACAACTTCATCTTTAGAATTTCTTAAAGTGAAGATATACTGATCTGCTCCCCATACTCTTCCCCATTTGAATGTAATCTTTTTATTTTCAATAAAGTATTCTTTTCCGAAAGACTGATTCTTCTTTGGTTCGTTCATAGAAGGTGCTGCAAGCTTTGGAATTTCTGTTACTGTGAACTTACGTGTTTCAAGAGAAGAAATATCGTATCCGTCTTTTGTATAAGCTTCGATTCTCCATAAATAGTTTCCTTCGTATAAAACCGGAAGTTTGTATGGAGATGCCGGAGCTGGAATTCTGTATGCTTCGTTTTCAGGACTTTCCTTATCCTGATAGATTACAAGGTTCATGTTTACAGGCTCATCAACTACCTGCCATGAAAGTGTCGGTGGAGTTCTGATAGCAGTTGCACCATCGATTGTAATTTCATCCTGAGGTGTTAAAAGCTGTACAGGCTTAAGAGTCTTAAGATTGAATGTGTATGTTCCAGAATATCCAGAAGAACGGGAAGCAAGCTCTGTTTCCTGTCTGAATGCCTGGAGTGTTAAGATGTAATTTCCTTCCCACAGGTTATCAAGATTGATTCTTGCACCTTCCATTTCGCCGCCGCTTGCTTCGATTAAGTTTCTGTCGATGAGGGCAGTTGTAGGATTAGATGCTCTGAAAATCTTTACCTGATAGTAATCAGCGCCAGGGATAGCGTTCCATCTGAATTCGTATGGAGTGCGAGGTCTGATTACGGCACTTCCGTTGTTTGTCGGATTGTATGGGAATGGAGCTTTAAATGGAAGATCTACAACAAGCTTTTTAGCCGGGCTCGAGAATGTAATATCTCCGAGTTTTGTTGTAACGCGCCAGTAGTAAGTTCCTGCAGGAAGATATCTTCCCGAGAAGCTGTTACCAGGTGCTGCTTCGGAAACAACAGTTTTTCTGAAGTCTGCATCGCGTGAAATCTGGAATAAAGTTCCTTCTTTTATGTTTGTCTTCCAGTTGAATCTGAGGTCTTGAGTACGTGTCTGTGCAACAGTGTATCCGTCTGGAGGGAATACAGTTCTCTGTTCAACCTTGGAATCCATTGCGTAGAATTTTCTTGTTTCTGATTTTACAACGTTCTTTTCGTCATCAACTTTTTCTACAACCCAGTACCAGTTTCCGTTTTTGATGTTGTTAATCTGTGAGTTTACGGCAACGTTGTTCTGTTTGATTCCTGTTCTTGAAATTGCAGGATTTGCTTCGTTACCGCCTTCCGGCCATGCCTTGAAGTTATATGATTCAGCTTCGTTATCGTTTTTCCAAGAGAAGTAAATTGTCTTATATGAATCAGAATTATTGCTCAAAGGAATCTTTGTGCTTACAAGAGCGTTATTTTCCGGAGTTGTTAATTCAGGTTTTGTAAGCATTGTAGATTTAGAGATTCTGAAAGTTCCCTGTTCAGACGGGCGTGCAAGACCAATGCGGTTTAATGCGTAGTATGGAGTTACAGTCCAGTACCAGGTTCCTTCAGATAATGTATTGAATACAGAAGAAGTCTGTGTTGTTCTGTCAGAGATTACAGGATTCTTCATATCCGGGTTATCTGCAACAGTGAGTTCGTAAGAAGAAGCGCGTTCTACACCTTCCCATGTAAAGTGGATAAGAGGATTACGTGTTCTGTAAGTAAAGACAGAATCGTTCTTTGGAGCAATGAGTACAGGAGGTGGAGAATGAATTACGTTGAGTTTTCCGGTTACCTGTTCTACAACAGCGTTATCATCCTGAACTTCTGGCACAGTAGAAATTCTCCAGAAGCTGATTCCATTAGGAACAGGAATTGCAGCGCGTTTTGAATAATTTACAACCTGCGAAGAAGTTATTTTCGAAAAATTCTTTGTATCCGAAGTTTCGATTAAAACAGTGTTTTCGTCGCAAGACCATTCAAAGGTAACAAGGTAATTTTCGTCGGAGAAGTTTAAGTGTTTTTTAGAAAGTTCCGGGCTTACAACATTCAGGTGATTTTTGATGATTTTTCCGTCTGCCTGAATTGTAGCAGTATTTCCCGAAATAACAGTCTGGGTTCCATTTGCATTAGAGATGATAATCTGTCCGTCTACAACCTGCATCTGGAGGTTTCCTTTTTCGTCTGTGTCTGTAGAAATCGCAGATCCTTTTTCGAGGCTGATTTCTGTGTCGCCATAAGAAAGCTTAAATCCTGCTTCTCCGGCTTTTGCGTTTACAGAACCTTTACGGAGTTTTGCATCAAGCTTGTCGTCTGCAGAAATAAAAATCTGAATCATTGAGCTTGGAAGAAGTTCAATTTCATCACCATTCTGATTGATGAATACAGTTGCTTCTGAAACAGGGGCTGTTCGGATAGTATCTCCATCATACAAAGGAGAAGTGTTTCTAAGGCGGTCCCACAAAAGATCATCTAAGAAACGGCGCTGAACAGTGTTTTTCTTAATCTGAATTTCTGCTATAGGCTCTTCGTCTTTTGTTAGAGTCTGATAGAAGAGAGTGGTGAATTTGTATATTGAAAATACTGCGCCCGCAAGACAGATTGCGACGAACAGTACATCAGTTAGCTTTGACTTTACTTTCTTCTGCATCTAAGTTAACTCCGCTAAAATCAGGCGTTGGGATACCAAGAAGTGTTCTTACTTCTGCAAGTGTTCTAGGACCTTTTGGACCGATTGCACAGATACAATCAGGATCTGCAACAAAGTCTGGGTCTGTAGTTTTAAAGAATCCTTCGATATCAAAACGAGGCATATTTACTACACCATAGAAGTGCTGTTTTCCTTTACCTTTTACTTCGAAAGTTACAGGAATAACTTCTACGATGATTTCTTTATCAAGGTTTTCCGGTTTGATTGTGTAATTGTTTTCCGGAGATTTGATGTAATCGTATTTAAGAAGATTGTATGTATCTTCTGTGATAAGCATATCGGTTCCACAAGGTTTGTTAGAACTTTCAGTACGGCTTGCAAGGTTTACGGCATCACCGATTGATGTAAATTCCATCTTGTCGTAAGAACCCATGAATCCGACAGTTGCGCGACCAGAGTTCAAGCCCGAACCGATTCTGATGTGAGGCTTATATTTTGCAAGAGGCTCTCCTTCGTGTTCTTTTGTGAATGCTTCTGCAGCCTTGTTGTAAACCATGAGTGCGTAGCGCATTGCAAGAACACCGCGAACGGCATTGATTGCATCTTCCTGAACGTGCTTTTTGTGCTCAGGAGTATCAAGGTTTTCGTCGCGAAGAACACCCCAGCAGGCCATGATAGCATCACCTTCGAACTTATCTACGTTACCACCCGAAATTGTAATACAGTTTACCATGCGGCTCATGTAGTCGTTCAAGAAGCTGATGATTTCTGCAGCCGATTTTTCTCCAAAGCGTTTGTTGAATCCATCAGAGATAGCTGTGAATCCGCGGATATCGCTGAAGAAAATTGTGATGTCTTTTAAGTGAGGTTCAAAGTCAATCTCTTTACGAACAATAGCTTTTGCTACACCCTTGTTTGTAAGGCGGCTTACAGTGTTTAAGATTTCGCGTTCATCTTTTGTGCTCTGAATCAGGACACCAATTTCGTCTGTTCGTTTAGATTTAAGTTCTTCGAATAATTCAGTATTAAAGTTACCCTGATTAATTTCCTGGGCAACGGCAGTAAGAGCCTGAATAGGTTTACTGATTGTTTTAGAGTAGAGAGCAACAAAGAGGATGGAGATGAAGATTACCGCAAGGGTAAGGTAGATGTTCTGCCATGTAAGAGAGTTTACGCTCTTTAAAGCAGTATCACGCTCGATGTTGGTTACTACAGCAAGGTTACCGAATGAAAGTTTTTTATATGCACCAAAGTAGCGTGTTCCATCATCTTCTTCGTAAAGCTGCTGATGAAGTTCGTTACCGTTTGAGTTCATGATTTCGATGATTTTTTCTTTAGAAACATTTGTGCCGGCCATTACAAGATCGATATCAGGATGGATAAGAAGATCTGCATCACCGTTGATGAGGTATGTAACAGAAGTTGTGCTTGAGCCGAAAGTTTCTGAAAGAGAATCGCTCGAGAAGAAGATTACTACAGCCTGATCTTTACCACCTTCGCGCCATGGGAAGAGGTAAGCAAGAACCTGAAGTTCAAAAACAGGAGCTGCATTTAAGATGAAAGTTTCTCCTTCGATTGCACGCTGAATTTCAGATTCATGCGCAGTGAGGAAAGTATTTATAAGTTCTGATTCGATTTCGTTCGAAATAAAGAATCTTGTATTGATGAGTTCCTGTTCTTCCGGAACGATTACAGCTGCGATGTCAGGATTTCTTTCGAAGAAGAAAGAAGTAGTCTGTCTTGAAAGAACCTGCGAAGAACCGGAGATAGAGAGAAGTTCAAGCATGAGCGAGGTGTTCGCACGTATTGAACTGATCTGCTTTTCGGTTGTAGAAGCAGCATTGTTTGTTTTTTCAAGAGTTGTGATTTCCGCATCCGCACTGGTTGTATCACTCATGAAAAATTGTACTAAAAAAGTAATAGATACAAGTGAAATAAAAACCAAAGTTGAAATAATTAATACAAGTTTGGCCCCCAACGAAAGACCTTTAGTCTTTGACTGTTCTTTTGTGTTTTCCATAAACTCTAGTGCCCTATGGTATAAAAATTTTATTATTTATTTGTATGTAATAGAACTTTTTTAATAACGTTTTATTATAACGTACATCCCTTCCCCCTGTCAAATCTCCAAAGGCATTATATAGTAGAAAAGTGAAAAAAAATGGGGAGATGAGGGAGATTACGTGCATATGGGGGCGCAGAAAATAACATGCATTTACGGGCGCCGGGAGATAATGTGCATTTTTTGGGGGCGCCTTTTTTAGTGCATTTTGTGAGAATGGGACGTGCATATACGGCGCCGCCGCCGTCGTGGTCACAGAAGGTACTCGGTGATGATTTTATTTATCAGGCGGGCGGTCAGGGGGTCTTCTTTTGTTTCGGCTGTGAAGATGAAATTGCGTCGCGGGAGCCAGCCGTTTTGAATATAGGAATTGATTTTCTGCACCGCCTTCTGCGCATATTCGGGGTCATCCATAAGTCCAAAATGTTCCCAGATGATTTCTGTGCCGGAGCGAAGATTCAAACAGTAAAAATCCGGATGAACTGTGAGACTTTTTCGGGAATCTTTTGTGAGGATTTTTACGGGATATTCGTATCTGTAAGGAATTTTGTGCGAGTTCAGAGCCTGTGCAATGAGTTGTTCCGATTTTGAACGCACATATTCTTTCCGCTCTGTTTCAAAAAGTGTCTTGTCGTTAAAGCGTGCGTAGTGAACTGATCTCCATTTTTCTTCTATCTCTGCGGCCTTTGGAAAATCGCTGATGATGAGGGGCTTTCGGGACGGGCTGAAATTCTGATCGACTTTTTCGAGAGAAAGCCCCTGGTAGCGGGCAAGCGTCTGTTCAAGAAAGGCTATCTGTTTTTGCAGCGCTTTGAGCATCGTTTTGTTGTAATCACGCTGGGCAAGATCAAGAACCAGTTTTCGGTTTTTAGAAGAAATGTATTGTCCGTTCCCGTGTTCGTGCTTTTTCAGATAATAATATTGTGGCCGCTTGTGATTCAAGATGATTCTGAGTGTTCCATCCGTGGCTTTTTGCAGTTCTGATGTTTTTCTGGACAGATAAAGTCTTAGAATTGAAAGTCTCTTCTGGATTTCTGATGAAATGGTGTCCTTAAGTTGATAGTTATTCATGGTTTTCTCCTTATGATTATGTTTTTTGTGTGATTTACATAAATTTTGTTCCTGCATGGAATGAAATTTATGTAAACTTTTTCTGTTTATGCCTGGTTCCTTTGTGTAAATTAGGTTTTTCGAGGCATATTACATAAATTTTGCCCCTGGAGGGGTGGAAATTTATGTAAAATCAAGCGCGCTGGGGCAAAATCTGATGCAGTGCATGGTGCTTGTGGTGCAATTTACATAAATTTTGCCCCTGGAGAAGTGGAAATTTATGTAAAATCAAGCGTGCAGGGGCAAAATCTGGTGCAGTGCATGGCGCGTGGGGTGCAATTTACATAAATTTTGCCCCTGGAGAGGCGGGAATTTATGTAAAACCAAGCGCGCAGGGGCAAAATCTGATGCAGTGCATGGCGCGTGGGGTGTAATTTACATAAATTTTGCCCCTGAAGAGGTGGAAATTTATGTAAAACTAAGCGCGCAGTGGCAAAATCTGGTGCAGTGCATGGCGCGTGGGGTGCAATTTACATAAATTTTTCCCCCTGGAGGGGGGAAATTTATGTAAAATCAAGCGCGCAGGGGCAAAATCTGGTGCAGTGCATGACACTGCGGGATAGAATTACATAAATTCTGCGCCGGGAGGAGCTGAAAGTATGTAAAACAATGCGCTTTTGTAAATCCATATGTAATATATGCATTAATATGTTTTTTTGGACCATTTTGACTTGTCGATTTGATATTTTTTTTATATCTTTGAGTATGTATATGAAAATCAGCGGGCGCGCGGGATGGAACGCTGTATTTTAGCCCTGGCTGACCGAATCAACGGCGGCGCGCGGGATGTGTTGTTTCTGCGGAATGAAATTGTTCTGCCGCGGGATGGGGTGTCCTGTTAAGATGTGGCGCCGGCGCGGAAATGCATGTGACCCGTGAGATAGAATGTCTGTGCAGAATATGAGGTTCTCCGCGGGATATATGCTTTTTGTAAGAAGAAATATCCGCGCGGAAAGCAAGTTACCCCACGGAAATGCATGTGGCCTTGGGGGCGTTGCGGGGCGGCGGTGAAGGGACGGAAAAATCGGGGAAAAATAGTTGTGATTTCCGCTTGTATTAAGGGCCCCGCTCGAGGGGGTAGCGGAAGACGTGGAAAGGGTTTTTGTGATGGAGATGAAGCTTGTGGAGCTGAGAGTTTTCGGAGAAAACTCTCGGGGAATTTCCACGGCTGGAGCGAGGGGCAGGCGCCCCTTTAATAGAAAAATTAATAATAAGGAAAAGGTATAGAAAATGGCAAAACAATTATTGTTTAGTGAAGATGCTCGAAAAAAGCTTTTGAATGGTGTGGAACAGATTTCTAAGGCTGTAAAAACAACTTTGGGACCTTGTGGAAGAATGGTTATGATGGACAAAAAATATGGTTCACCGACTATCACAAAAGACGGAGTTTCTGTTGCAAAAGAAGTTGAACTTGCTGATCCATACGAAAACATGGGTGCTCAGTTTGTGCGCGAGGTTGCTTCTAAAACAAATGATGATGCGGGAGACGGTACTACAACTGCTACTGTTCTTTCTTATGCCCTTGTTCGCGAAGGTGTAAAATCTGTTGCAGCCGGTATGCGTCCGATTGAAATCAAGCGCGGTATGGACAAGGCTGTAAAAATTGCTGTTGATGAAATTAAGAAGAATGCTAAGCCTGTAAAAGGTGCTGATGATATCACTAATATTGCGACTATCTCTGCTAACAATGATCCTGAAATCGGTAAGATGCTCGCTGATGCAATCGAAAAGGTTGGTAAAGACGGAGTTATCACTGTTGAAGAATCTAAGAATATGGAGATGACTGTTGATACTGTTGAAGGTATGCAGTTTGATCGCGGTTATATCTCTTCTTATTTTGTAACTGACCGTGAACGCATGGAAGCTGATTTTTCTGATGCTGCCGTTTTGATTTATGATAAAAAGATTTCTGCAATGAAGGATCTTCTTCCTATTCTGGAAAAGGTTGCAAATGCAGGTAAAGCTTTAGTTATCATCTGTGAAGATGTTGATGGTGAAGCTCTTACAACTTTAGTTTTGAATACTATCCGCGGAACAATCAAATGCTGTGCTGTTAAGGCTCCTGGCTTTGGTGACCGCCGTAAGGATATGCTCCAGGATATCGCTATTTTAACTGGTGCTACTGTTGTTTCTGAAGAAGTTGGATTAAAGCTTGAATCATGTGGTGAAGAAGTTCTTGGTCAGGCTAAGTCAATCAAGATTGATAAGGATAATACTACAATCGTTGGCGGTGCCGAAAATTCTAAGGATATCAAAGCTCGTGTAGAAGAAATCAAGCTTGCAATTGAAAAATCAACTTCTACTTATGATAAGGAACAGCTTCAGAAACGTCTTGCAAAATTAGCAGGCGGTGTTGCTGTAATCAACGTTGGTGCAAACACAGAAACAGAAATGAAGGAAATGAAGTTCCGCGTAGAAGATACAATCGCTGCTACTCGTGCCGCTTTGGAAGAAGGAATTGTAAGTGGTGGTGGTATGGCTTTAATCGATGCTGCTAAAGCTCTTGCAGATATCCCTGCTGATTTGTCTGAAGATGAAAAAGTTGGATTTAAGATTGTACGCCGTGCTCTCGAAGAACCAATCCGCCAGATTGCAGAAAACGCCGGTCTTGACGGTGCTGTAATCGCCGAACGTGCTAAGAACGAAAAGAAAGGAATCGGATTCAATGCCCGCACAAACGAATGGGTAAACATGCTCGAAGCCGGAATCATCGACCCTGCAAAAGTAACCTGTTCTGCATTGAAGAACGCCGCATCAGTTGCCGGAACACTCCTCACAACCGAATGCGCCATCACCGACATCCCAGAACCAAAAGCACCCGCCGCACCTGCTGCTGACCCATCGATGATGTATTAGTTTTTCATAAATTGTAAATAAAACAAGAGAGGCCAGAAATCGAGATTTTTGGCCTCTCTTGTTTTTAAACCTTTCGTAATTACAGTTATGCATGTTATAATATCCCCGTGACTAAAAAAGTAAAATTTCTTCTACCATTAATTCTTTTCGCATTTATGTCGTGTAATTCGACCAGGCTGGAAACGCGGGATGATGGATTATATCTTGATGGTAAATGCATTTTGGAAAGCAAAGAAGCAGTCGTTCATTATTATGCCGAGACAGAAAAATATTTGATTCTTCGTTCTGAGATACCCTTTACATATTTTGTTTATGAAAAATCATCAGGGAAAATAATTTACGATTTTGCTTCTTCAGGTTTTTATATATATCTTACAGACACGTATCTTGTTTATGTTGATGAATTTTATGCTGCGACCTGGTATTATTGTGATTTAAAAAATCCAGTCAGGAAAAAAATAAATTTTTATGTTCAGAAAGTTTATACAAAAGACGGTCAGGTTTTCGTCGAAGGGATGAAATATGATGAAAATCGAAATATAACCAGGTATTCACAAAATTTAATCACTCAGGAAAAATGGACCCGCACCGACGAAGAAGAAGTCCCCCCGCTTACGTTTTCTTTTATCGGCGACGAATCCAAATACATCCGCGAATTGATGGAACAAGAAATGCAGGGGATGGAAGGGGATTCGGATAAAGAGTGATATGATTACATTACTTGAACTTATGGTTTGTGATTCATTGATAATAACAAAATCTGTGGATAATGGGATGAAATTTGGAGAAGAAATGCCAGATTCAAGACTTACTGAAAAATCTGATGATAAATTAGAAATAGAGGATGGAAAAATTATAATTTCAGAAAAAGGAGAAGGTAAAAAGACTGATGGTACAAAGTTAATTAGGGAGTTAATAAATAGTAAAGAAGTGATTCATATCGTATTATCAGAAGAAAGCTATAATCATTATAATCCAAATGATTCATTATATGGAAAAGTAGTAACTTGGGATAATAAAAATTATTACAATTATTATCCAATTTATAAGGAAAATGCTGGATTAGTAAGAGAGGAAAAAACTAATTCAGAGATTTTATTAGCACATGAATTAATTTATGCATATCATGATATTAATGGAACTTATAAAGGTGACCATGATTTGAATTTAAATTTTGAGATTTATTTATGTGATCGAACAAAATGGACGTCAAATCCAAGTAAAGAAGAACGTAACACTGTTTTTGGACCTGGAATTTCTGAAAATTCAATTAGAAAAGAATTAGGATTTAATATAAGAGGAGTATATTAGTGAAAAAAATTAAAATATTAATAATATTTTTGATTTGTATTTTTATGACCTCATGTAACAAAAAAACTGAGTTAAATTATTTTGGATTCTACCAAGGGGGGGAAAGAGTATATACAGCTAAAGTTAAAGGAAATAAAATTTCAGTTTATTGGAAAGATTCATATAGAGGTGGTGGAAGTTTTACTTTTAAAGAAAAGAATATTGAATCAAAAATAAGAAAAGCTTTTAAAAATGAAGAAAAACACAAAGAATTGCAAAAACCTATGGTAAGTGATGCATATGAGGAATTGACAATAAATATTGATGACGAAACCTATGTAATGAATTTACTTGGACATTCTTATCTAATACAGTTTAGTAATGATGTTCATTTTTTAGTAGACTTGAACAATAAAATTAAATATAGAATTGCAAATGGTGTTTTTAAATAATTTTTTCTATGAAATATTTACAAATTTTTGAAAATCAAAGAAAACAATGGTCTACGGAATTAGAAAAAGATGAATGGTATTTTTCATCTTTTCGTGATAATTTGATATCAAGCCTTGAAATTGAAGATTACAACGAATGTATAGATGATCTAATTATTGTTTTAAAATCTGAAAAAGATGATTATTTATTTTCTGAACAATTAGAAACTTTATATCAATTGTTAAGAAAATTAAACACAACAAAACCACCTCTGAGTTTATTGAATAATTTAAAATTTTTTGAAGAAAAATGTAATAATTCAGAATATTTAAAAGATTTGTTTATAAATTTAAAAGAAATGTTTCTGATAGATTAATTTTTTTATTCCCCCAAATTGCGATTTGGGGGAATAAGAAAAATGTTAAAAACGGCCCGAATTTCCCTGATTTTGGCCACAAAAATATGCCTGTTTGGCAGACACACTACATATAGTGTTGTTTTGGCTTTAAAAAAATGAGAATTTCAGAGCAGCCAAAAAAGTTTCTGAAATTCGGACATAAACCGGTTGATTATTTTCAGATTCTATGATTCGTAAATCGTAGCAAGAATCAAATAATCAGCTGCAAATGCAAAAAATCCTGGTTTTTAAGGAAATTTGACATTAAAATTGTATAAAACTCTAAAAAAGGAGGTTTTCTGAGGTTAAAAAGGGCTGTTTGGTAGTCATACAAATTTCCATTTGTACCACTATGCTGGAAACAATCCGGTAAACTATACTGATCCTGATGGTAGGGCGCATTTTTCAAAACGTCCATTACAAGATACAGAAGATTTGTCCGATTTCATAAAATGGTTTATGTCGTGGAAAATTTTTGATTGGTTAGATCTTGAACTTGTTCATGAACATTTATTTTCTGATGATGGGTCTGGTTTTAATATTGGATGGACTTGGGGTGATTATACTTTTACTGAAAAGGAAGGTTCAAATTATACCAAGATTCCTAAATATTATGATGATGAATTAATAAAACAAGCTGTTAAAAACGTAGAAGAATCTGAACAGAAACGAAATAATAAAAAAAGAGACAAGCAATATTCTTTGGCAGGAAAATTCTTAAATAATTTTTTATTAAAGCATGGTTTTATTGATAAGGGAAAAGTTGGTCATAAAGATGCAAAGAAAAACAATTGCCAAGATTACTGTACAAAAATCAGAAGAGAATACAATAAGTTATATAGGAAACTTCCTAAAGAGAAAAAAGAAGAAATAAAAAAGAGGGCAAAAGAGTTTGAAACACAATGGAAACAAAAAGCATCGGAGGAAAAATGAAAAATAAGATAATTTTTATGTTGACTTTTTTGTTTTTATTAGATGGTTATATTTCAGCTTCAAATTTAGAAGAATGGCGTGAAAATGTGATAAGTAATGGTTATATATACGGAATTTCTGAAGTTACAGAAATTAAAGATGAAATTACATTTTATGCAGATTTGCCATCAAATATAAATAACAGTAAAAGATTAATAAAAACAAATTATAGAAGATTTGAATTCGGAATGATGTATGATCATAAAAATTCTGTATTGAAGAATTATAATGGATCATTCCTCGTCAAATTAATAAAATCTGATAACGAAGAATTTTCCTTTATTGCTAACTTAGGGAAAGATTCAATTTATTTGGATGGAGATGATTATGAAATTTTTTATTTTCCTGAGAGTTTTTACGGAGAAAATGTAAAAGTTGTTATCACAATTTTGGTAAATGATTTTCCATCATATATTGATAAAGTATTTTTTTATTTAGGTTTTCCACGAAGTAAATAATTATATTTTGTGAACTAAATGAGTGTAAAAATGTATAAAAATTTGTAAATTTCCTTAGTCACACAAATTGCGATTTGGGGGAATAAGAAAAATGTTAAAAACGGCCCGAATTTCCTTGATTCTGGCCACAAAAATATGCCTGTTTGGCAGACACACTACATATAGTGTTGTTTTAAC
>JAEEGJ010003030.1_pt1 | contig 70361 bp, 58 predicted proteins | sample 8958761 | NCBI WGS metagenome assembly JAEEGJ01 (sample SAMN16246546, study PRJNA631951) | gut metagenome | biome: gut microbiome; feature: rumen; material: RS-attached | host: Bos | place: Iran: Karaj | collected 2018-10 | reverse complement strand
TTCATTACGGGCGTGGTGAAGCATAAATACGTGGAGAACGGCCTGAATGTGCCGGAAAACTGGAAGGAGCTGTACTTTTACATGACCGACCGCGACCTGGGAATCATAGGCGGCCAAAAGAACATCAGGTACACATACGACGTGCTCACGAAACTGGGCATGAAGTTCTTCCCGATCACTTATCACAAGCCTAACGGCAGCGTTATCGTGGGCCGCATTCACTGGGTGGACACGTTCTTCTACGATGAGGAGAAGGACATGTACGCCATCCGAATCTCGCCGGAGATTATGCCGCTGCTAATCAACCTGACACAGAACTTCACGACGTTCGACCTCGGCACGGCTATGCGGCTGAGGTCAAAGTACACACAGAAGCTGTATGAGCTGTGCTGCAAGTACGGCGGCGACTACAGGTTCAGCGACGGTCAGGAGGAAACGACTGGAAACGTGTATAAGAAGCGCGTGGTACCGATAGCAATGGAGTATTTCCGGGTGCTGTTCAACCTGAATGAAATCAGGGATAAGAAGACGGGACGGGTGCTGCAGGAATCTTCGTATGAGAGCTATAAGGACATACGAAGCAATATCCTTCAGGTGGCTCAGAACGAGCTTTACGATCTGTTTATGTTCCATGCCTCTAACGTGTGGTTTGACTATCAGGCTGGGCCTCGGAAAGGCAAGGGCGGTAAGACATCATCGATCATCATCTACGTCTATACACGGGAGAATCCGAAGGAAGGGCTTTGCAGGCCTTGGCAGAAAGGCGATGAAGAATTGTGGCCGTATGAACCAGAATACGTTGAGAAAAAACGTAAAACGCCCCAGCAGAAGCTGCATTCAAATATCTTCTACGGTGCTGATAGGCAGGAGGAAATCGTCATTTCATTGCTCTCGAAGTACCTAAGCAGACGTGAACTGACGTACTATATGGGAATAATAAACAAGGAGGCCAGACTGTGTTATGACAGCTATACACAGGTGATCCAGGTGATCTTGGAAAAGGAGAAACAGCCGAAGTTCAAGAAGGGAACTAAGCAATACAAGCGGAACAACATCATAGAATATGCTCTTCAAGAGAATCTGAAGGAATACGGCTGGTCGATTGAGCCACCGAAGAACTACAAACAGGTTTATAAGCAGCAGGAACTGTTTCCTCGCTAATATATATAGGTATATAGGTGTGAATCGTTGCCATACAATCCTAGGGTAGCAAATCTGGAAAATTTCAATTATCGGAAGGGATTTGGCAACTTCGCACCTTCATTTTATACGCATTTTTAGCAAATCGCCACGAACCCTAACATGTAATTTCATGTAAAAACATGTACTTTCATAAAAAATGGAGTGGTCATCTGAGATTTCACTAACAGGTACTCTTGAACCGTATCATGTAAAAGTATGCAAAAATGGGTAATTTCATAACCCATGACATCATTGGAATACAACCTTAATATGTAATTTCATGTAAAAGCATGTAAATAGCAAAAATGACAAGAAAAAAGAAAAAATTGGTAAAAAGCACGTCGCTATCGAACTTTTAAGTTTTTTTATCATTTGAATTATGTAAAGAAATAAGATAATAATTGCAAAATAGGGTTCAATCTAAATCAATTTGCGTCCCCGAAAGCGTCCCCGAAAAAACAAAAAGTTGGGGACTCTGGGCATAAAAAAGTCGCTAACTCATTGAGAATTAGCGGCCTATGTTTTGGAGGGTGGTGGAGCTGGAGGGAGTCGAACCCTCGTCCAAACAGGGAAACCATACGCTTTCTACACGCTTATCCTGGACTTCGTTTTCGTGCTGCAGCAAGACCCAGGCCACCAACTGCAACCTTATCCTCTAAAGTTTCATCAGATCATCGAGGCCTGACCAGACTATTTCCGATTTAACCTGCGCCGCTGGATCTCTGGATTCGGAACAACATCCTCGGAGCGACGTCTCGTTCCATCACCTGGTGACGGAATTGAGCCTCAATCTACTGTGCTTCGATCAGGCAGCGAGAGCGTAATTTCTTTCGCCAATTAATTTTCTCCTGACTCAGATTATGGAGGGAACCAAGAAGCCTCCGCGTGCTTACGTACCATCTCAACCCGCTGTCAAATCCAGTCAACCCCAGGTGTGATTGTAGTAAAATCGCTGCAAAGTTACGTTTTTTTCCGATTACTTGCAAATTATTTGGAAAAAAAGAAGTACCTTTGCACCGATTTTTATATAAATAGGTCGTAATGAACATTAAAACGCTTCTAAAAACGGGCTGTTTAGTCTTGCTGCTCGCTTCGTGTACGACTCCGAAGAACGTATCGTACATACCCAACTGGGCGGAGGGCGAGTCGCTGATAACAGCCGAGGCAAAGGGCATCGTTCTGAAACCGGCAGACAGGCTGTCGATCATCGTCAACACGAAGTCGGCCGAACTGAACAACGTGCTGAACATGCCTGTGACCTCACAGATTATCGGCTATACTGAAGTACAATCCATCAGCCAGAGCCGCGGCGCATCAGGCTACACCATCGACCCAGAGGGCTATATCGACTTCCCGCTGGTGGGCAAGGTGAAGGCGGCAGGCCTGACACGCTCAGGGCTGGCCGAGCACCTGAAACAGACGATGCAGGAGAAGAACGTGGCCACCGACGCCGTGGTCACCGTGGAGTATATCAACCTGGGATTCTCCGTGCTGGGCGACGTGCTCACACCTGGATTCTACCAGTTCAGCAGCGACCAGTTGAACGTGCTCCAGGCCCTGAGTATGGCCGGCGACATGAACATCACTGGCGACCGCGAACACGTGAAGGTGATACGCACCAACGGCGACAAGCAGGAGGTGTATGTGCTGAACCTGCAGGACCATCAGGCCATGATCGCATCGCCAGGCTACTATCTGCAGCAGAACGACATCGTCTACGTAGACCCCAACCACTATAAGAAGCGCCAGTCTACGGCCAACGCGAGTGAGATCACCAAGGCCTCGTTCTGGCTCTCGGCCATCTCCGTGCTGACCACCGTGGCCGTGCTGATATTTAAATAAAGAGGTGAAGAGGTAAGAGGTGAGTTATCTCGGCAATAAGATAGGTATTCTGAAAGACGCCTTCATGGGAAATCTCATGAAGCATAAGGTGATGTATGATATCCGTCTGCGCAAGTCGCTGACCCTCTCTCCTCGCCAGGACGCCTCCGTCATCGTATCGCTCACCAGTTACGGCAAGCGAGTCGGGGGGAGCGTGGCCTACACGGTCTACTCGCTGCTGAAGCAGCGTGTGCGCCCTGAGCGCGTGGTGCTGTGGCTCGACGAGCAGGAGTACAGTCAGGCGAACCTGCCCAGCGACCTCCGTTTCCTGTGCGACTACGGGCTGGAGGTGCGCTACGCCCAGGATATCGGATCGTACACCAAGATCATACACTCGCTGTCGGCATTCCCTGACAAGCATATCATCACGGCTGACGACGACCTGTACTACACAGCCAATTTCGTCGAGGAATTCATCGAGGCCCATCGCCAGCATCCGCAGGCCATCATCACAGGCTTTGCCAAGGTACCTTCGGCAGACAGCAACCATCAGGTGACACCCTACGACACTTGGCCTGAGTACCACCATGTGGCCGCAAACTTCGAGTACGACCACTCGACGCTGTTCCCTCTGGGAGTCGGCGGTGTGCTGTACCCCAGTCATGTCTTCGACGACGAGGTGAAGAACGCGGCCGTCTTCACCGCTCTTTGTCCCAAAGCCGACGACATCTGGCTCTATATCATGGGGCTGCGTTCGCAGGCTGAGAAACTCATCCTCGCCGACTCGCACATCGCTTATTATCATACAGACCTGCTTCGGCAGTATCTCACTAAAGACCGTCTGACGGCCACCAACCGATTCAGGGGTGAGAACGACAGCCAGTTGCAGGCGCTTTTAACGCATTACGACATCAAACTTTAAACAACCACCACTATCGTATGAAAGAATCATTTACTTTCAGTGAGTTTATCCGCCTGTGCATCAAGAAGAAGTACTGGTTTATCCTCTCTGTCGCTGCTTGTCTGTTGCTGGCAACCGCCTATCTGGTGAGAGTCCAGCCCAAGTATACTCGCAAGGCCCAAATACTCGTCAGGGACGAGGGCGGCATGGGCGGACTGATGGGACAACTCGGCGGTCTGGCTGAACTGGGCGGATTCATCGGATTCGGCTCATCAAACGTGTACAACGAACTCTACGCCATGCAGTCGCCCTGGCTGCTGCTGAACGTGGTCAACCAGATGCACCTCGACATGAACTACACCATCAAGGGCATCCGCAACAAGGACCTCTACGATAAGACGCTACCCGTCACAGTAACGTTCAAGAGCATCACTGAGGAGGACGACGTGCGCATGAAACTCGACCTGAAGCGCAACGGCGACTTCAAGATCTACAAACTGAAGAAGAACGACGACAAATACAGCGACGAGGTGACAGGCCACGTGAACAGCACCGTGAAGAGCCCTATCGGCGACATCGAGGTGAAGGCCACCCCCTATCTGTCGAAGATGGAGGACGACGAGGTGACCATCACCGTGACGCGCACAGAGCCGATGGCCGTGGTAGACCGTCTGAAGAAGCGCTCGCTCAACATGGTCGTCAGCAGCCGCGACGCCTCGATCATCGAGATCAAGTGCAAGGACGTGTCGAAGCAGCGCGCCACAGACATCATCAACGCCGTCATAGCAGAATACCGCAAGGAGTCGAACGAGGACCAGGATGCCCAGGCAGCCGTCTCAGAGCGTTATGTGCTGGAGCGGCTGGCCTCGCTGGAGAGCGAACTGAAGACCCTCGACAACCGTGTGGCCGAGTACAAGAGCAAGACGCTGATGCCAGACCTGGAGGTGATGGCGAAGGCCTATGCCGACGGAGCCAAGGACATCTCGCAGGCACAGATGGAGATGAAGAGCCGTCTGTACATGGTGGAGTCGATACGCGACTACCTGCGCGACGAGTCGAAGAAGGACGAACTGCTGCCAGCCCTGCTCATCACAGAGAAGGAGGGCGGACTGGGCGAACAGGTACAAGCCTATAACACCGTGCAGTTGCAGCGCAGCAAGATCATCGCCAGTTCGAGCAAGGAGAGCCCGCTGGTGAAGGATCTGGACAAGCAACTCTCAGCCATGCACGACGCTGTGCTCGCCTCGGCCGAGAACGCCATCAAGCAGTTGAAACTGCAGTTGAAGAGCGTCATGGAGAAAGAGAACGAGGGCAGGCAGTTGCTGGCCACAGCCCCCAAGAAGGCCATCGGCGGCCTGACAGACGAGCGCGACTGGAAGGTGCTCAACGAGGTATATATCTTCCTGCTCCAGAAGCGTGAGGAAGCCCAGATGGCCAAGGCCATGAAGACAGACGTGCGCGTGGTGACGCCACCACTGGGCGTGAAGAAGCAGACCTCGCCCGTCAAGTCGACGGTGATCCTAGGAGCCTTCCTCCTCGGACTGTTCTTCCCTGCCTGTGCCATCTTCATCCGTGAGCGCCATAAGCGGTAATCCCCTACCCCTCACCTCTAAGGTCGCATGGTCTACCTATTCTGCGCGCTCTTCATCCTTCTGCTTCTGCTGTCGTGGAAGTATATCCTCAGGCTCGAGCCTGCGGGGGTGTTTGCTGTGCTATGGTTGTCCATGGCTTTCTTCACCCTGTTACTACAAGATTACATCGACTTGAACTTCGAGGGGTGCTCGTTCCTTCTGTTAGGAGTCGTATTCTTCGTCATAGGAACCATCTCGAGCGACTATTTCTACAATCCCACGCCCTCCGACTATCGTCTGGAACTCAAGAAGAAGTGGGTGAGACCGCTGCTGCTCGTGTTACTCATCGGAGCGATGGTGAATCCGATCTATTCCATCATTCTCCATGGCTTCAGCCTACGGGCGCTACTCGACATGCGCGAGGTGCTGGAGATGAACAAAGGTATCTCGGAAGACCGTTATGCAGGAGCCGAGGCGTCGAATGTCGTCAACCAATTCTTCCTCATCTTCTCATACGCTGCACCTGTTATCGGCGGGCTCTGCTACAGGCTCGTGGAGAAATGGTGGGACAAGGTGCTCTGCGTCATTACCCTCATCCCCTGCACCTTCATCGCCCTGACACAGTCACTTAAGATGGGCATGATCGCATCGTTCATCCTCTTCTTTGCCGCCTACATCGTCAGTTCCTACACCTTTGGACTGCCCATACGACTGAAGGGGAAGATCATCCTGCGCTTTGCACTGATCATCGCAGGATTCCTGGGAACACTCTTTATATCAATGGTGTTCCGTACGGGCGAGGTGAGCGAGAAGACCATCCTGCAGATCAGCGAGAAGTTCGTCTCCTACGCTTTAGGACACATGCACAATATCGATTTCTGGTTCACATCTTACCAGCCAACAGAACTCACCTGGGGCAGTCACACCTTCTTAGGTATCTCCAATCTCCTGGGCATCGAGGAGCGCGTGCAGGGCATCTATCCTGAGTTCAACAACGTCGGCAAGAACGGATTCTTCGGCATCTCGAACACCTTTACTATCTTCCGTCCGCTGGTAGAGGACTTTGGTGAGGCAGGGGCCATGGTGGCCATGTTCGTCATGGGTGCCATTGCCAACATGTCGCTCAAGGCAGTCATAGCCCATCGATACACCATCTGCAACCAGGTGGTGCTGGTGGCCATCTTCGCCTTCCTCATGTGGTCGTTCTCGGCCTCCTTCTACGCCTACACCACCTATCTGGCCATGTTCATGCTGGTGTTCTTCCTGTTTCACATCATTCAAACCAAGGTATCGGCATGCTGAAGGTGATCAAGGATAAATTCAGTTCTGGCATGGGTCGCGATGTTGTCTGGACATTCTCAATCCAGATACTCATCATGCTATGCTCGTTTGCCATCAATAAACTGCTGGCCAACCGCCTGAGCATCGACGACTTCGGACAGTATAACGTGATTAAGCGCTCTGTCCAGGTGCTCTCTTTCGTGATGTTGGCTGGTGTGGGCATCGCCTTGCCGCGCTATATTCCCCTCTATCGCAACGACGATCCCCCTCGCAGGGTGGCCCCCTTGCTCAGTGCGTCTCTTATATATATATTAGGTGTATCGCTCGTGGTCTTCCTGCTGAGTATGCTGTTCTCGACACAGATGCAGGATATCACCATCGGCAAGAGCGGCAACCTGAATCTGTTGCTCATCGTGCTGGCTTATGCTTTCGTGCTGGCCATTGCGCAAATCGTATATGCCTACTACCGCGGGCTGGGCGACTTCAAGTGGTACAACGGCACCCAACTGGCTACGCAACTGTCGATTATCCTACCCCTGGTAGCGCTGCCCGTGCTGACCGTCACTGGAGTGTTTGAGTCTTGGCTTGTCGTCACTGCGCTGCTCATTGCCTACTTAGCAGGCAGGGAACTATGGCAGAAGCGCGACAGGCTGTTACCAATCTCGACGCCAGATTCGCCCATCTCGACTCATCTGAAAACGATTGTCAAGTACTCTTCAGGTCGTCTGGTGGCCGATTTCTTCCAGTTCTCCCTGGCAGCGTTCCCTCTTATCTACATCAGCAACGTGCAGGGATTGCAGACCACAGCCTATTTCTCCGTAGGTATCTTCTTTGTCACGATGGTCACACCCATCTTCTCCTTCATGGGTATCATTCTGCTGCCCTACGTCTCACAGGCCATAGCGCGCCACGAGATGGCAGCAGCCAACCACCTGATACGTCGTCTGGCCCTGGGCTATGTTGGAGCCTCGCTGCTGATCAGCGTAGTCTTCCTCGTCTTTACCAGGTTCCTGACCACTCTGCTCTTCACCAGTGACTATCTGATCGCTACCGACCTGACGCGTATCATGGTGCTCTCCATCCTACCACAGGCCATCTACATGCTCTATCGAAATACGATAGATGCCATCAGCGTGATACCCTACAACGCCATCATCCTCGCCATCTGCATCACGGCGATGGTGGTCTGCTTCACGCTCTCCACCACCCTCAGCCAGTTCGCATGGTCGTACCTTGCCGTTTCCTTCCTTCAGGGGGTGCTCTCATGGCTCACGTGGCAGGTAATCAAAAACAAAGCACATAGCATTTCTTGATGCATTTATAGATAAAATACTGCTATTCTACTCATTTTTTACGATTTCGCAATAAAAGTGCAAAAAAAGTTGTACCTTTGCACACTAATTGCGATAAAACTTCGTTTTAAAGATAAATGAACGTTCGAACAGTATCAATCATCTGCCCGCTTTTCAATGAAGAAAAGTTCATTGAACGGTGCATTCTGTCGATTCTGGAGCAGGACTATCCTCAGGATAAACTGGAGGTGCTCCTCATCGACGGCAGGAGTACTGACCACACCGCTGATATCGTGAGACGCTATGCTGAGAAACACCCCTTCATCAAGTTGCTTGACAACCCTGAGCGCGTGGTGCCATACGCCCTGAACAAGGGCCTGGAGGCCGCTACGGGCGAAGTGATCATGCGCATTGACGGGCATTGTACCTATCCGACGAACTACATCTCAGAACTGGTGAGATACCTCTATGAACTCGACGCCGACAACGTAGGTGGCGTGTGGAACACCCAGCCTGCGAAAGACACGGCCGTCTGCCACGCCATCGCCCTGGCTTCCAGCCATCCCTTCGGCGTAGGCGGTTCGATGCACAAGATCGGTGCCTCGAAGATCATGGAGACAGACACCGTGCCCTTCGGCTGCTACAAGAGAGAGGTGTTCGAGAAGACAGGACGCTTCGATACAGACCTCGTGCGTAATCAAGATGACGAGTTCAATGGGCGTCTGCAAAACCTCGGCGGTAAGATTTTCCTGATTCCACAAGTTATTATCAACTACACTGCCCGTGACAGCATTCGCAAGATGCGCCACATGTACTATCAGTACGGTCTCTACAAGCCACTGGTGAACAAGAAGTTAGGGTCGCCTGCCACCATCAGGCAGTTCTTCCCACTGCTGTTCCTCCTGTGTCTCTTCTTCGGAGGTATCATCAGCATCTTCTCGCCCTTGGTCCTGAAGATGTATGTAGCCATGCTGTTGCTATATCTGGTCATCAGCCTTGTAGTGGGTGCCATGGGGGCCATCCGCACCCGTCGCTTCGCTGTGATGCTGATCATGCCCTACATCTTCCTGAACATCCACCTGAGTTATGGCTTCGGCTATCTGAGGGGAATCTTCAAGGTGCTGGGGGGCAAGTCATTCAATGTCAAATCAAACCGATAGCTTATGAAGATATCTTTCTCTCCCCCTGATATTACGGAACAAGAAGCACAAGAGGTCAGCCGCGCGCTGCTCTCTGGGTGGATTACGACAGGACCACGGACGAAGGAGTTCGAGAGGCAGATTGCAGAATACTGCCAGACGCAGAAAGCCGTGTGCCAGAACTCTGCCACCGCCTGTCTGGAGTCGATCCTACGCATTCTGGGCATCGGCCCTGGCGATGAGGTCATCACCTCTGCCTTTACCTATACGGCATCGGCAAGTCCTGTATGCCACGTGGGAGCACGTCTGGTCATGGTGGATACCCAACCAGACTCCTATGAGATGGACTATGAGAAGATGGCCGACGCCATCAACGAGCATACGAAGGTGATCATCCCTGTGGACTTGGGTGGTGTGCCTTGCGACTATGCCAGGATCATGGCTATCGTAGAGAGCAAACGAGCCCTGTTCCATCCTGCCAACGAGTTACAGGAGGCCATCGGACGCGTGATCGTGGTGGACGACGCCGCACATGCCTTTGGAGCCAAGTGGCACGGTCAGATGATCGGCTCGGTGAGCGACTTCACCTCGTTCTCATTCCACGCAGTGAAGAATTTCACAACGGCAGAGGGTGGTGCGCTGACTTGGCGCCCCATCAAGGGTATCGACGACGAATGGCTCTACAAGCAGTTCCAACTGAACTCGCTGCACGGGCAGAGCAAGGATGCGCTGGCGAAGACACAACTCGGTGCCTGGGAATACGACGTGCTGTCGCCTGCCTACAAGAGCAATATGACAGACCTCACTGCTGCCATCGGACTGGTACAGATGAAACGCTATCCGCAGATGCTGGCTCGCAGGCGTGAACTGATAGAGCGCTACGACGAGGCGCTGAAGGGCCTCAACGTGCAGGTGCGCGACCATTATACTGATGAACATGTATCGTCAGGCCATCTGTATCAAGTGAGACTATTGGGGAAAGACAGTGACTATCGTAACGAAGTCATCACAGAGATGGCCCGTCGCGACATCGCCTGCAACGTACACTACAAGCCCCTGCCGATGATGACGGCCTATAAGCGTCTGGGCTTCGATATCAACGACTATCCCAATGCCTATAATTTGTTCAAGAATGAGGTTACACTACCCCTGCACACACGTCTGACAGACGAGGAGGTGGCATTTATCCTCACGAACTTCAAAGACATCATACATTGATCAGATTCTTTGACATACTGTTCTCTTCGATAGGACTGATTCTCCTCTCACCCCTGTTTCTCATCCTCTGGCTCTTGATCAGGCTGGGGAGCAAGGGGCCAGGATTTTTCGTGCAGGAGCGTATCGGACTGGGCGGCAAGCCATTCGGACTCTATAAGTTCCGTTCCATGCGCACGGACTCAGAGAACGAAGGCCTTATCACCATCGGCGAGAACGATCATCGTATCACACGAGTTGGACACTTTATCCGCAAATACAAACTCGACGAACTGCCTCAACTACTGAATGTGCTGAAAGGCGACATGAGCCTTGTGGGGCCCAGGCCAGAGGTGAGGAAATACGTGGAGATGTACACCCCAGAGCAGCGGAAGGTGCTTGACGTGAAGCCAGGCATCACTGACTATGCCTCGATAGAATACGTCAACGAGAACGAACTTCTGGGCAATGCCGACGATCCAGACCGTGTGTATATAGAGCAGGTGATGCCCAACAAACTGAAACTGAACATGAAGTACATCCAGAACAAGAGCCTGGGTGAATACTTCAAGATCATCTTTCTGACATTGAAAAGCATCGCCAGCATCGGCGCCTTCAACAAACTCATCAATTGGTACTTCAACAGGAAATCGCTGCCCTTCTGGGGTATCTTCCTCATGGACTGCGCCATCGTATTTGCCTCCTTCCTGTTTGTTTACCAGCAGTTCAACAGTGGTAAGGACGCCCTCTACTACATCGAGCGGCTGTCGCTTTGCATCCTTATCTACCTGGTATTCTTCATCATCGGCTTCCGTATCTTCCGCACATACAGCGGCATCCTGCGGTACTCGTCGTTTGTTGACCTGAAGAAAGTCGGCTATGCAACCCTCTTTGGACTTGTGATGTCTGAACTGACGCACTTTGTGTTCTGCTGCCATGAGACACTCTCCTATCTTACAGCCGTCCAAATACTTTTGGCAGCAGTCCTGGCCACCTTCTTGTTATGGATGGTGCGTATCGGCGTGAAGACCGTCTACGACATCACCCTCACCAGCATTCATTCGAAATACGCCTATATATATGGTGTTAAAAACGGTGGTATCGCCATAGCCAAACATATCAGGAACCAGAATCCTGCCAGATTCGACCTGAAGGGTTTCATCTCCGATGATCCTAAGGAAGAGAACAAAATCCTGATGGGTGTCAGAGTCCATAGACTCGACACAGAACTGATGAAAGCCATGACAGAAGAAGGCATCGAGGCTTTGATTGTATCCCCCTACCGCAAGGAAACCTTCTTGAAGAATGAGACGCTGATTGACGAACTGATCAAGGCTGGCATCCACATCTATTTCACCCAGGAAGCCCAAGAGTGGGAAAAGGTGATTGGCGGAGCATCGCCAGAACTCAAGGAAATCAGTATCGAAGACCTGCTGCCGCGAGATGAAATCGTAGTGGACATGAAGTCTGTGGGCGAACAGTTGAAAGGCAAATGCATCATGATCACAGGCTCAGCCGGCAGTATCGGACAAGAAATCGTACAGCAGATCTGCAAATACGAGCCAAGGCATCTGGTGCTGGTAGACCAGGCAGAGACGCCACAACACGAGGTACAACTGATGATGGCTCAACGGCCAGACATCAAGGCCGAGGTACTGGTGGCGAGCATCTGCCACCAGAAGCACATGGAGTCGCTATTCCGTGAGTACAAGCCCGATTATGTGTTCCATGCTGCTGCCTATAAGCATGTGCCCATGCTCGAGGACAACCCAGAAGAGAGTATCTATAATAATATATATGGTACGCGCGTGATAGCCGACCTGGCTGTGAAATACAATGTCAAGAAGTTTGTGATGATCTCCACAGACAAGGCTGTAAACCCCTCGAATGTGATGGGCTGCTCGAAGCGTATCTGTGAGATTTACGTGCAGAGTCTCGACAAGGCCATCAAGAGTGGGAAAATCAAGGGAGTCACGCAATTTGTCACCACCCGTTTCGGCAATGTACTTGGCTCCAACGGCTCTGTCATCCCATTGTTCAAGGAACAGATCAAGAACGGCGGTCCTGTCACAGTGACGCATCCAGACATCATCCGTTACTTCATGCTGATTCCAGAAGCCTGTCAGTTGGTGCTCGAAGCAGGCACAAAGGGCCATGGCGGTGAGATTTTCGTCTTCGACATGGGTAAGCCCGTCAAGATTGACGATCTCGCCAAACGCATGATACAACTCAGTGGCGCCAAGGATGTGAAGATAGAATACACAGGTCTGCGACAAGGGGAGAAACTCTATGAGGAACTGCTGAATGTGGCTGAGACGACCAAGCCATCATTCCACAAGAAAATCCGTATCGCCAATGTCATAGAGTATGACTACGACACAATCTGCCATGAAATAGAAGAACTGGAAACTATCTGTGAGAACTACGACAAGATGGCCACCGTCAGGAAGATGAAGCAGATTGTGCCAGAATTCAAGAGCAACAACTCCATATACGAGCAACTCGACGTCGCCCTAGAAGGAGGGCTCTAATACTTTCGGAAGTGCAGACGCAGCACACCATTGTCCAGCACCATGCTTTTATCATTCAACTCAATGATGGAGAAGACTTCTTCTAATTGATAGATGCCATAGGGTTTGAGCACCTCTACATCTTCAATAGGCTCATCTGTATCATAGAGATGGTGGCGTATTGGAGACGATAAGTTCAAAGTATAAGGTGCCCTTTCGAACCTGAACAACAAGCCCTCTCCCAGATATTTGCCATTCTCAGAGAAGCGAATCTGTAGCAGTTTGCCTTGGATTCCCCAGTAAATAAGAGCCTCGCGAGTATCAGTAACACCGTCTGTAGCCAACGTATCGACCTGGCACATCTGCCAGTAGCCATCCAATTCCTTGTTACCTGAAGTCTCTAATTCACAAGACACGAGGAATGTGCAAAGGGCCAGTATATATATTATTTTTCTCATTTCTTTTTCCTTTCAATGATGCCGCTCTTGGCTATTGTCAGTTGCAAGCCGTAATTATTACCCATGAGTTTTCCGAAGTCCATGCCCAAGGCGCCTCTCATGCTCCATCCCTTGAACCTGGAAGTGCTTGCGAAAGAATAGGTGGCTTCAGCAAGCATCGAAAACGTAGAACGTGGCTCAGAGTAAGGAGTATCGTAGGTGCCATAACCTTTCAGATAGGTCCCAAGAAAACGATAATGGAGACCAGGTAACGGATCGCCACAGAATCCGAAGTGGTATGCCTCACTACGGTTGTTCTTCACTTCTATTGACTGGTCAGTATTATAAAGAGGCGACAGGAAGAGAGGATTACCTATGACCTGTCCCCAATGCTGCCAGCCTGTATAAAGGCTGTGGTTATAATAATTATCTTGCCCACCCAGATGGTCAGAGACGACCTCATCATGGTCATGGTACACAGGGCCGCTCTGGTATTTTGAATAAAGATACTCAAATAAGAACTTGTTCAACCATGGGGCATCAAGGAAACGGATTTCGAATCCTAACTGGATATCCTTTAAGGCGTAAAGGAAATAGCGTCGCTTTTTCTTAACATTCCACTCTGAGCCTTGGCCGTAACCATCATAATCCATGAAGAGCATGGCAGAATGGTCTTCAAAGAAATGGTCAGCATAGAAACTGAATCCCCACTCTTCACAGTCGAAATTAAATCGAGCCAGCCAACTGCCCAGACTGTTTCCCGCACCACCTGTATATTCATCATCTACAGTGTCTTTTCCACCAGGAATCAAAGCCCTCAGCATACCTTTGAGACCACCCTCCTGTTCAACGACATCATCAGGAGTGCCATCAGAATGGAAACGATAACATTTTCCTCCAAACTCGGTAGCGAATTCGGCTCCCAACTCTACTGAAAACAGGACGTCCTCAGGATTTCCAATCTTCAGATATCCGGCTTTGGAGTGATAGAGCATACCTTCTGTATATTTGTGCTTCTGATTGGTAAAGTCCTTCTGCCAGCCATCGTCAGTGGTCTTACCATAGGCGATATGGCCTTTGAGTGCCAGCCAGTTCTTTGTATAGGGGATAATCCAATAGTCTGGTAAGGCAAGACGCACCTGAGGCACAGGACGGGCATTGATGCCAAACGTCTGCGCTCCAGAACTCAGTTCCTGGCTCTTCAGTTCCATCGGCTGTTCCTTGGCACCAACGGTCAGTGTGCCTTTCAGCCAACGCACCTCGGCAAAAGCCTGATGCACAATCAATTTACTGGTGAATCCTGCAGCCACTGCTACATCGAGCCCATAGCCGAGCCCCCACTTACGTCCATTATCCAGAGTCAACGGACGCTCGACGGCTCCTCGCAGATAGCCATTGGTATTCTTCAATGAACTCAGGCCATACTTGTTTGCATTGAGCCATAGAGGATTATAGTCGCCACCAGAAGCAGTAGCCTGTATCTCTGCACGATAGGCGAGACTATCGAGCAATGAGCGTTCTTGGGCCTGCGCCATTAGCAGCGATGCTATTGATAATATAAAAGAAAACAAGAATCTCATATATAAATGCTCTATTCAGGGTGCAAAATTACAATAATAATTTCGAATTACCATATAATTTAGGGAAATTCCCCCACGTGATTAGGGAAAATCCTTTGCGAATGCCCTACTTTTGTTGTTACTTTGCATCGTGATTAAGACAAATGATGTCAAACCCTTTAAAAAGATATGAGTATGAAGAAGATGTTTTTCGCACTGATGATGATGCTGACAGCAACCGTCACTGCACATGCTATGAGTTATGAGCAGGCTCGCAACGAGGCCCTGTTCCTGACAGACAAGATGGCCTATGAACTGAATCTCACAGACGAGCAGTACGAGGCAGCGTATGAGATCAATCTGGACTACCTGATGGGTGTCACCAGCCGTTACGATGTGTACGGAACTTACTGGGAGCGCCGTAATCTCGACTTAAGTTATATCCTGCTCGACTGGCAGTGGAATGCCTTCATTGCAGCCTCATATTTCTATCGTCCGCTGTACTGGGACGCTGGTTACTGGCACTTCGGCATCTATGCCCGTTATCCGCACCGTGACTATTTCTACTTCGGACGTCCTCACTTCTATGTCACCTATCGTGGTGCCCATGCCTGGCACAGAATTGGCGGACACGGCTACTATCACGGTCACCGCAACCACTACCGTGCCCCCCACAGAGAGCATTTCGGCATGCACGACCGTTGGAATCGTGGTGACTTCCGTGGCAGCAACCGTCACAGTTCCACCCGTGTCACTGCACGCGACAGAGGCCATATCGGACGCGGTTCCATCGAAAGGCGAAATCCTGGCAACAACAGGGGTATCGAGCGCAGGGGCAATACCATCGAGCGTAGGAATAACACCATCGAGCGTGGCAACAGAGGTGTTGAGCGCAGGGATCCGACCAGGTCCATCGACGGTCGCAATTCTCTGATGCGCCAGAGGAACTTCGACAGAGGCTCTCGCGGCAACAGCACCTTCAATGGTTCAAACAACCGTAGCGGAATAAGTTCCCACAGAAGCAGCACTTTCAGCAGTTCTCGCAGCAATAGCGGATTCAGTGGTGGTTCTCGTAGTGGTTCTTTCAGTAGTGGTTCCCACAGCAGATCATTTGGCGGCAGTTCCCATAGTGGCGGATTCAGTGGTGGCACTCGCGGAGGCGGTTCGTTCAGCGGAGGCTCGCATGGTGGCGGTTCTCACGGTGGTGGACACAGCGGCGGAGGCGGCAGAATGGGTGGACACCGATAATTCAGAGAACAAGTTCCCTGACTTCAGCATTCGACATCCTCTGAATATCGCTCATTGACTTCTTATAATAGACAGCCTGGATGGCTTTATTGATAATGCCATGTCCAACGGCCAGCACCTTCTTTCCTGGATAAGTCTTCTTGACATAGGCGATGAATTCGCCAGCCCTGGAAAGAAGGTTTTCTAATGTCTCTATGTCATCCGGCCACACTTCATTCTTCAGGCTTGGAATATATCTTCCTGTAAAGCCTCCCCAGTCACGCTCTCTCAACAGGGGTGTCATCACGACCTCCAATCCGTGCGGAGCCGCGATAATTGCAGCAGTGTCGACAGAACGCCTTAGATCGCTTGCTATCACAACGTCTATCTCGCGATTCTTCCACTGCTCACCAAGTTCTCGAGCCTGGCGCACACCGTTTTCATTCAGTTCGCCCTGTGTCTGACCCTGCATGATCTGGTTGGCATTGTCTACCGTTTCGCCATGCCTGACAAGATATAATACTGTCTCCATTCGTATGATTTTGGTGCAAAATTAAAAATAATCTGCGATTATCTGTTTTATCTGTGGCTTTTTTTGTATTTTTGCAGCGTAAAATAGAATAAATACCCATTATGAAGATATTACAGAGTTCCTTTTTTCGTGCTATCTGTGCCATTGCCGTAGGTATCCTGCTCATCAAGTATCCTGACAATACCGTTACCTGGATTACTGTTGCCATCGGCGTACTATTCTTTCTCTCAGGTATTATCTCACTGGTAGTGTACCTGAACGCCAGGAGGCACGTATCAGAATATAAGATCACCGATGCTGAAGGCAATGTTGTGACGGGCGAGCGCCCCACCTTCCCCATCGTCGGCGTGGGAAGTGTCATCCTTGGTGCTATCCTTGCGCTGACACCAAACATATTCATTACCGCACTGATGTATATCATCGGCGGTATGCTCATCTTAGGTGCCATCAACCAGTATATGAACCTGGTAAACGCCCGTAAGTTCGGCAAAATAGGATTTGGATACTGGATATTTCCCTCTATCATCCTCCTTACAGGCATTTATGTGCTTATCCGTCCCATGGATCCTGCGAGCGTAGCCATGCTGATTCTCGGCTGGTGTACACTGCTGTATGGCGTGACAGAGATGATCAACTCTATCAAGTTCCACAACGACAGGCGCAAGTACACCAAGGCACAGGAGATCCAGCAGGCTGAGGAAGTGCAGGAGGTTGAAGAGATACAAAACGCGGAAGAGGTAAAAGATGCCGACGAGGCCAGCGACTCCACCCCAAAGGGCCATGAAGCCTATCTTCCCAAAGCCACTACTGAGGATTAATCAATCCTCTCTATTTTTCATCTCCTCGCGTACTTCTTCTGAGAATCCTTGAATATAGGTACGCAGGATGTCGATACCCCGTTTATTCTCGCGTCCCCAGGGGATAATGAGGTCGGCAAATTTCTTGGTGGGCTCGATAAACTGTTCGTGCATGGGCTTGACGTCATTCTCATAGTGGCTCAGCACCATTTCAACAGTCCTTCCTCTCTCCACCACGTCACGACGAATGTTACGGATCAGGCGCACGTCACTGTCTGTATCGACATAGATCTTCAGATCCATCATATCGCGCAACTTCTTATGATGCAGGGTCATGATGCCCTCAAGGATGATGACGGGTTTCGGTTCGATATGGACTGTCTCTGGCAGACGATTCGATATCACATACGAATAGGTAGGCTGTTCAATGGCCTCGCCATTCTTCAGTTTCTTGATATGATCCGTAAGCAGTTTCCAGTCGAAGGCGTCCGGATGGTCGAAATTGATGGCCTTACGCTCTTCGTCTGTCAGGTCGGTAGTGTCGTTGTAATAGGAGTCCAAAGGGATGATGGCCGCACAATGAGGCGGTAGAGCCTTGGCAATACGCTTTACGACGGTGGTCTTGCCAGAACCTGAACCGCCAGCGATTCCGATGATAATCATAGTTATTGTTCTTTAGAGGCTACAAAGATAGTGTATTTTTTCCAAACCACCATATTTTCTTTAAGGAAAAACAAAAAAGAGACGAAAAGTTTGTGTAATCAGAAAAATATTCGTACCTTTGCAGCCCAAAGTGAGAATTTGAACAATTTACATTATTAATATTAAACTCAAAATGAAAAAAGGTATTCATCCCGAAAACTATCGCCCCGTCGTGTTTAAGGACATGTCCAACGGCGATATGTTCCTCTCGAAGTCTACAGCAAAGACGAATGATACAGTAGAATTCGAAGGCGAAACTTACCCTGTGGTAAAAGTAGAAATCTCCAGCACCTCTCACCCGTTCTATACTGGTAAGAGCAAGCTCGTCGACACCGCTGGACGTGTTGATAAGTTCATGAGCCGCTACGGTAAGGCTGCGAAGAAGTGAGTACAGACGAAAGCTCGCTTTCAGTATGTCGAACGAAAGCTGGCTCGACCGAAGGTCAAGTCGCCAAGAAATAATATACACGACATCGTAAAAAGTTTGCGCTTGGGTAGTTGCATATGCCCAAGCGCACTTTTTTTGCTCAAATATTTGGTGGAGACGGATAAAATGCGTAAATTTGTAGCCAGAACTTAACATATTAGTTATTTTACGTAAAAAAACATGAGAACAGTTTACGACTTCACTGTCAAAGACAGAAAAGGCAAGGACGTATCCCTGAAGGAATACGCCAACGAAGTGTTGCTGATTGTCAACACAGCAACCAAGTGTGGATTCACTCCGCAATACGACGAGTTGGAGAATCTATACAAGAAGTATCACAGTCAGGGATTTGAGATCCTCGATTTCCCTTGCAACCAGTTCGGCCAGCAGGCCCCTGGTACAGACGAGAGCATCCACGAGTTCTGCAAACTCAACTTCGGAACGGAATTCCCACGCTTTAAGAAGGTCAAGGTCAATGGCGACGATGCCGACCCCCTCTTCAAATTCCTCCAGGAAGAGAAAGGTTTCGCTGGCTGGGATATGGAGCACCCCATTGCCCACATCCTCGACGACATGCTCGCCAAGGCTGATCCTGACTACAAGCAGAAAGCAGACATCAAGTGGAACTTTACCAAATTCCTCATCAACAAGAAAGGTCAGGTCATTGCCCGTTTTGAACCTACAGAGAAGATGGCCAATATCGAGCAACAAATAGAAGAGGCTCTGAAATAATAATAGTCAGGCTTCGCTGACACATTGATTTATATAATATGAAAAGGCCCGTTTCACAACGAGCCTTTTCTACAATTACTTAAAAAACTAAATTAATCAACCATAAACCTTAACCATTAAAATCTTTTTCTGATGCAAAAGTACAATCAATTTCCCAAAGCGATGTCGAATTATCATTATTTTATGTTGAAAATGCGTTATTTGTCGCATTTTCAACATAAAATCACGCATTTTAAACATTTTCCGCCCTAAACCATCAGTTTTTTCCAAGAAATCTTCGCTTTCTCAATAAAAATATCTAATTTTGCACAGAAGATTAACAACCACTCTAACTGATGAGCGCGCGCATATTACTCGTTTTTGCCATCTTGGCAATCATTGTCGTCATCGTCTTCGTAGGCAGGAATCTCTACTTGCGAAGCCTTCGCCTGCGCCGCCGACTCCAGATGAGTGACATATTTACAAACATCACCCACGAGTTGCTGACGCCACTTACTGTCATATCAGCCTCTGTCGACAAACTAAGAGAAGAGGCTCCCCAGCATGGACACGACTACGACCTGATGCAACTCAACATCCAGCGTATGGTGCGACTGCTCCAGCAGATTCTCGAGACTAGCAAGTCCGAGGCAGGTCAACTCAAATTGGTCGTAGCGCAAGGAGACGTCATGCGATATATTCGTGAGACCGCCGAGTGTTTAGAGCCCCTTCTGGTGCGCAAACGCCAGCAATTCAGCATCTCATGCTACCCAGAGAGCATGATGGGGTGGATAGATACCGACAAACTCGACAAAATCATCTATAACCTTCTCTCCAATGCCGCCAAATATTCTAAAGAAAACGGCGTCGTATTATTGAAAGTACAGACAAACAACACTTTCGACCACATTCATATTGAGGTGAGTGACACTGGTGATGGCATCCCCCCAGAGAAGATGAGACACCTCTTCCAGAGGTTCCACGATGGCGAATACCGCAAGCACCAGACCATCGGAACGGGGCTTGGCCTTAACCTCACCCATGATCTCGTATTTCTCCACCACGGCACTATCCATTGTCAAAGCGAAGTGGGCAAAGGCACCACCTTTACCGTCGAGTTGCCTATCAACAAGGAGGCCTTCAAAATCGATGAGATCGACGAGACACGCACCATCGACTTCAATATCCCCAAGAACGCTATTATCGACGTTCAGGCACTTATTCCCGATGTCAACGAAGACGAAGACCCGCAAGAGCAGCCCGATGAGGACATCTACCGCCTGCTTATCGTCGAAGACAATGTCGAACTGCTCATGCTCATGCGCCAACTGTTAAAGTCATCTTATCACGTCTACGCCGCAAAGAACGGCCTTGAGGCTCTTGACATCATCCACCAGAAAGACCTCGACCTCATCATCTCCGATGTGATGATGCCTGAGATGGACGGCTACGAACTCACAAAGGCCGTCAAGGGCGACCCCAACTACAACCATCTGCCCATCATCCTGCTCACTGCCAAGACGCAGGAGGAAGACGAACAGGAGGCCCTGCTTCTCGGTGCTGACGAATACCTCACCAAGCCCTTCCGTCTCAGTGATCTCAAACTCCGTATCGACAACATCATTGAGAACCGCAAACGCATCCAGAAAGAATACCATCAGGAGACTACCGACGAGGCACATCGTATTGTTACCGCCCCCAAGTCGCCTGATGAGGAGTTCCTCAGCCGTGCCATAGGATGTGTCCATGCTCATCTTGACGACGACACCTACGACCGCGAAACCCTCGCTGCTGATATGGGTGCCAGCGCGTCGACCATATACAACAAACTGCGCTCCATCACAGGCCTGAACGTCTCCAGTTTCATCCGCGACGTCCGTCTGAAGGAGGCCCGGCGCCTTGCGCAGGCTGATCCCACTTTCCGTGTCAGCGACCTCGCATACAAGGTGGGCTTCCGCGATCCCCGTTACTTCTCCACCTGTTTCAAGAAACAGTTCGGCATGCAGCCTAAGGAGTACATGGAAACCTTGGTTAAGTAATTGACAATAGAGAATTAGAGATAAATAAACACCAATCATTAAACAGAATTATGGCTAAACAAAAGAAATTCATCCTCCAAGAGAGTGAGATCCCAACACAGTGGTACAACATCCAGGCCGACATGCCCAACAAGCCCATGCCGCCCATCCATCCTGCTACGAAGCAGCCCTTAGGCGTCGACGACCTTGCACATATCTTCCCACGTGAGTGCTGCGTGCAGGAACTCGACACGACACATGCATGGATCGACATCCCAGAAGATGTGCTCGAGAAATACAAGTACTACCGCTCTACTCCGCTGGTGCGTGCCTATGCCCTCGAAGAGGCCCTCGGTACACCTGCCCACATCTACTTTAAGAATGAGAGTACCAACCCCTTAGGATCGCATAAGATCAACTCTGCCCTGCCCCAGTGCTATTATGCCAAGCAGGAAGGCACCACCAATGTCACCACCGAGACAGGTGCCGGCCAGTGGGGTGCAGCCCTCTCCTACGCTGCCAAGATCTACGGTCTCGACTGTGCCGTCTACCAAGTGAAGATCACCATGCAGCAGAAGCCTTATCGCTCTTCAATCATGCGCACCTTCGGTGCTGTGGTGGAGGGGTCTCCTTCGATGTCCACCCGTGCCGGTAAGGACATCCTCACCAAGGATCCCACCCACTCTGGTTCGCTGGGCACCGCCATCTCTGAGGCTGTGGAACTCGCCACCACCACACCAAACTGTAAGTACACCCTGGGCTCTGTGCTCAACCACGTAGGACTCCACCAGACGATTATCGGCCTGGAGGCAGAAAAACAGATGGAGATGGCAGGAGAATATCCTGATATCGTGATCGGCTGCTTTGGCGGTGGTTCTAACTTCGGCGGTATCTCATTCCCCTTCATGCGCCACAACCTGAAGGACGGCAAGACGACGGAGTTCATCGCTGCCGAGCCCGACAGTTGCCCGAAGCTCACTCGAGGACAGTTCCGTTACGACTTTGGCGACGAGGCTGGCTATACCCCGCTTCTGCCAATGTACACCCTGGGCCACAACTTCAAGCCCTCGAACATCCACGCTGGCGGCCTGCGCTACCATGGTGCAGGCATGATCATCTCCCAACTCATCAAAGACGGTCTGATGCATGGTGTCGATATTCCTCAACTCGAGACCTTCGAGGCTGGTATGCTTTTCGCCCGCACCGAGGGCATCATCCCTGCCCCAGAGAGTTGCCACGCCATCGCTGCCACCATCCGCGAAGCCAAGAAGTGCAAGGAGTCTGGCGAAGAGAAAGTCATTCTCTTCAACCTCTCTGGTCACGGCCTGATCGACATGCCGTCGTATGAGGCATTCATTAAGGGTGACCTGCAGAACTATACCCTAACTGATGAGATGATCGCCGAGAATCTTGCTGCGCTCGACAAGCAGTAAGACGGCCTTCCACTCTATACAGTAGAGGAGAGTCAGAAGTTGGTTCTGATGCCTTCCACGGCAGTAAGGAATGCCTGTTTACACTCATGGAGATGCCTGCTATACCCTTATAGGAGGCATCTCTTTCTGTCGTACTAAGCATCCCTTACACTCACGCAAGGCATCGGAACGACAGAAGCCATCATTTCGTGCGCACATTCTGAATAAACAGAAGCAAAAAAGAAGTCAGGCCGTAAGCCTGACTCTTATTTTAGCGATTGTAAGCGTAGTTGTTGAAATTCAGCATGTGGTCTATCAGCCATTCCAGATCCTCAGGTGACTCGCTTGGCTCGCGTCCAAAGTCCTCGACAAACCACTGATGTACAAACTGTTCGCGTCCTTTATACATTTTAAGCCAGCGCTTCACTTCTTCATTGGTGCTGAGCAGTTCGATGATGTGCTCCCAGTTCTTCTGTACGATGTATTCGGTATTGCCTTCTTCGGCGGCCTTCTGGAACAGATAGTCATTGTGCTGGATTCTCACCTCACCGGCACACATTGCGAAGAGTTCCTAGATGCGAGTCTGGGACGTACCTATCATATCGGCCAACTCCTTGACGCCGAAATCAGGATTCTCATACGATTTCTCGGTCTCAAGCCTCGACTCGATGATGGCCATGAGTTCCTCGTCATTACGCAAGTCAGCATGGCGTAGGAATTCAGTATGACGGGCTAATAATTCTTTATAAATATGTATGCGCCTGCGCACGTCATAATAGGCATCCACCTTCTGTCCCAACTGCATGTTATGGATGATGAGTTCGCCGTTGGCTTTCTCCAGTTCGGCCACACGTTTTCGCAAAGCAGCGTTCTCCTCTTTATATTCTGCTATATTCATAAGGCATAAAATATTATTTCTTCTTTCTGAACTCATCCAACTGTTTGAAGCAATGGCGGTCGATGATGGCCTCCAACTCGCGGTCAGGATTGTTGCGGATGCCACACTGATAGTTGAACACCATCATTTCACCATTCTGGGCAGTATAGGGCTTCCAGGCAGGCAGGCCATCAATATTCGGATTGCCGTTATGAGCAAACTGTGCCCACACGCTACTCATAGTGTCTGCCAGTTTCAGGTCGTCTGCCGTGGGCTGGGGCAACTCATTGGGCGAGTGATGCAGCGTGTTGAAACAGAACTTCAGTTCATGACCATGCACTGAGCCCTTGTTGACGGGAGAACGCCAGGTGAACATATACATATACATGTTCCCACCACCCGCCATGGCATCGGCGGTGATAAGAGTCTTGGGGCGGAAGAGCCAGTCAATGCTCACCAAGTCCTGAGGTGTGTAATCGGGATAGGCCTTGGCGAAAGCCTTGACATAGGCATCAGTCTCGTCGCCGAAGGTCTTCTGGAGCTGTTCACGGGCCTGGTCCATCGTCATCGGCTGGTCATACTGCAGGCGCTGCAGTTCGTTGAAGGTCGTACCAATCAGCAAGGGCACCTGATCCGATAGTTTGGCGAACGTGGGCTGGAAGGGCTGCTGCAGCAGTATTTCTCCGTCAGGTGTAGGTCCGAAGCCCCACATCATCGGCGTGCCAGGTTTACGGGTGCCGATGCTGGCAGCCATGGCCCGCTGGCCTGCGTCATACAATTGCTGATAGGGGATATCCTTGATCTTATCCACATCTTTCTCACTGATACCCAGTTGCTTCAGGACGGCCTTGCCCAACTGCTGCGTCATATCACGGTTGTTCACATTGAGGATGGTGCCACTCATGATGATTGCCTTATGGAAGAGTCCTCTGGCCTTGGGCATGCACATCAGCGTACCTACCTTGCCACCACCACCAGACTCTCCGAAGATGGTGACGTTCGACGGATCGCCACCAAACCGTGTGATATTATCACGCACCCACTCGAGGGCCTGCACCACGTCGAGCATACCCACGTTGCCAGACTCCTTGTATTTCGGAGAGACGGTTGAGAGGTCGAGGAAGCCGAGGATGTTCAGGCGGTGGTTCACGCTGACCACAACGACATCCTTCTGAGCGAGTTTCATGCCTGGGTTCCAGGCAGATGTACCCGAGTCGAAGCCACCGCCATGCAGCCATAGCATCACGGGGTTCTTTGCCTTCAGGTCAGTAGTCCACACGTTCAGCACGCAAGAATTTTTCTCCGACATCTCATCTTCGTTGAGTTGGCGGCCCCACGTCTGCTGCATGGCCTGAGGGCCCCAGTGGTCGCAGGCTCTCACACCTTCCCATTTGTCCACAGGCAGCGGCGGCATGCACCGCTCCACCTTCGCATAAGGGATGCCGAGATAGGCCATTGAGCCCTCCTGCATGATACCGCTCACGTTGCCTGACACCGTACTAACTACGGGTGCCAGGCATGGCTTAGGGCCCACGATGTCCCTCACCTGCTTGGCCAAGGCCTCCGACGGCACCGCCTCTCCCTCGTAGGGCATCAGATACCAACGCACGGTCCAAGAAAGTGACTCCTTCGGCTGCAACAACTGATAGGCGCCCTGACTCTCCAGTTCGATATGTGCCTTGCCACGGTTCACATACACCTGAACCTCAGCCTCATCAGGAGCAGGCTGCTCGGGCGTCAGGTCGTCGAAACGCTTCACCAGCAGCAGGCCACGGGAGCAATACGCCAGCCAGCCTTTGCCGTCAGCGTTCACCTTGCGGTTCTCGTTCCGCTCGTCCGTTTGGTACCATGCCAGCCCATACTGTGCCTTAAAGTCCATCAGACCCGCAGGCCATATACCGTCCACGGGAGCATCGAAGAAGATTACGCCTCCCTCGTTCTCCACGCGTGTAATCTCCCAGGGTGCTACCTTACGCGGCTCGCTACCCTCGTTGGTGATGGTATAGGTCACAACGATTGCCCCGTCCTTCTCGTCCGTGGTGAACGTCTTCCCTACCCTGCACTTCAACCGCTCCGACACCTCACTCGTCATCTTGAGTGTCCCACCGTCCTGCGTCACCGTATAGGGGTTCTTGTCAAACTCCTTCACCGGCGGCCAGTTCCACTCTTTCTGCGGACTAGTCCAGAACGTGCTGCCGAAGGCCTCTGGCCATCTCAACTGCGAGAGCATCTCACGATCATCATACTTCAACGACAGGATTTTTCCGCCTTTGGCGGCATTGATCTCCATCTTCACGTGTCCGCACTGCAGGCTATACAAGCCCGTTGCGTCCTGATCTCCTTGTGCAGGCTGTGCCGACACGGTCTGTCCTCCCATGACAAACGCCACGAGGAGCGCTGTGAGCAATCTTTCCATAAACAATCTTATTAATTGATAATTATTAGTTACTATACCTATTTATATATACGCTCAAGATGCCCAAAAGTATACCATCCCCCACCATTATTTATAAAACATTAACGCATAATCACAAAAAAAGGAGGCTCGCAGATGCTGCGAACCCCTTTGTTTTGTATGTTCAATCAACTGATATCGCTTTATGCGATGTCGATTTGGCGTGAAACCTTGACCTTCTCCTCTACGATTTTAGGGAGTTCCACGGTCAGCACACCGTTCTCAACCTTGGCAGAGATAGCGTCACGCTTTACATCGTCTGGAAGAATCAGTGTCTGCTCGAACTTCGAGTACGAGAACTCGCGGCGCAGATAGCGGGTGGTCTTGTCCTCCTCCTTCTTTTCATTCTTGCTCTCCATCTTGACAACCAGGTTGCCCTCATCGTTGATGTGAACATTGAAATCCTCCTTTTTCATGCCCGGTGCGGCTAACTCTACAGTATAGGCCTTGTCGCTTTCTTTCACATTGATGGCTGGTGCTGTCGCATTTACCTTCGGTAAGAACTCAGTGTCAAACAAGTCATTGAACACACTGGGAATCCAACTGTTACTTCTCATTACTGGCATCATAATCTTTACCTCCTAATTCTATTTTTAAAAGTTATACATGTTGACTATTTTCGCGATTACCTTTCGGCTCTCATCATACATTGGGCAAATAGGATGCCAAAGTGTTTGAGGAAGGAGGAAATAGAAAAGCAGAAGGGAATATGATGTCAGTTTGACATAATTTCACGACAGATTGTCAGTGCATCATTCACAGAGGGAACTTCAGCAATAATCACAGAGCGCTTGCCTGCAGTCTCGTGGAAGTTACAGCGCTTGGGATGATGGCCCACATAGTCGAGAATTCTTCCAAAGGCCTCGCTTTGGAAATATGGGCTATCGGGATTGGTGACGAAATAGAGATGCATCTTAGACTGTTTGAGGAGGATCTTCTCGATGCCAAGCGTCTTGCCACAAACTCTGAGCGGCACGACGCGAATCAGTTCCTCTGCCACATCAGGAATAGAACCGAAACGATCTGTCAGGCGTTTGCGATAGGCATCAAGGGCGCTTTCCAAGTTGCTGCTGCCAGCCAAGTTATCAAGTTCACGATAGAGCAGCATACGCTCAGAGTCACTAGGAACATAAGTGTCAGGGAAATACATCTCGATATCAGACTCCAAAGTACAGTCGTCAACCCATTGAACATTGAACATTGAACATTCTTGCGTCCCGATGGTAGCAAGCGTCCTTCGGCCGAGCGGAACATTATTGGCTGTCGCCTTCGACTTTCCAGACTTTTCGACTTTGGAAAATTCCGGCTCTTCATTCCTTAGTTCAGCCATCGCCTGGTTGAGTATTTTCTGATAGGTTTCGTAGCCGAGATCGGAGATGAAGCCAGACTGTTCGGCTCCAAGCAGATTGCCCGCACCACGGATGTCGAGGTCCTGCATGGCGATATTGATGCCAGAGCCCAGGTCGGAGAAGTTTTCCAAGGCTTCGAGTCGTCTACGCGACTCAGGGTTCAAGGCGGCTAACGGCGGTGCCAAGAGGTAGCAAAAGGCCTTACGGTTGCCACGTCCGACGCGACCGCGCATCTGATGTAGGTCGGAGAGTCCGAAGTTGTGGGCACCGTTGATGATAATGGTGTTGGCATTGGGAATATCAATACCGTTCTCAACGATGGTGGTGGAGAGCAGCACATCATAGTCGTAGTTAGAGAAGTCGAGCACGATCTTCTCCAGTTCTTCAGGCTTCATCTGTCCATGCCCGATGGCTACACGGGCATCCGGTATATGATTATGAATCATCTCAGCGATATGGGTGAGGTCGCTGATGCGGTTGTTGACGAAATATACCTGTCCGTTGCGCGACATCTCGAAGTTGATAGCATCGACGATGATCTCTGCGCCGAAGGTGTGTATCTCCGTCTGGATGGGATAACGGTTGGGGGGCGGTGTCTGAATGACACTGAGGTCACGGGCTCCGACGAGCGAGAACTGGAGGGTACGCGGAATGGGTGTAGCCGACATTGTCAGGGTATCGACATTGGCCTTCATCTGACGGAGTTTCTCCTTGGTAGAGACGCCGAACTTCTGCTCCTCGTCGATAATGAGAAGGCCAAGATCCTTGAACTTCACCGTCTTGCCAATGAGTTTGTGCGTACCTATTATAATATCTACCTTACCTTCAGCCAGGTCGTTCAGCAGGGCTGTCGTCTGTTTGCCTGTTCTGGCACGTGTCAGATAATCCACCCGTACTGGCATATCCTTCAGTCTTGACGAGAAAGTGCGATAGTGCTGGTAGGCGAGTACCGTCGTCGGCACGAGCACAGCCACCTGCTTGCCATCGACAGCAGCCTTGAAGGCGGCACGCACGGCAACCTCCGTCTTACCGAAGCCCACATCACCACAGACAAGGCGGTCCATCGGACGATTCCGCTCCATATCAGCCTTCACATCCTGCGTCGCCTTCAACTGGTCTGGGGTATCCTCATAAAGGAAACTGGCCTCCAGTTCATGCTGCAGATAACTGTCGGCGCTGAAGGCGAATCCCTTCTCTCGACGACGCTTGGCATAGAGTTTGATCAGATCGCGGGCAATATCCTTGATATGCTTCTTCGTGCGCTCCTTCAACTTCTCCCATTGACCTGTGCCGAGGGTGGAGAGGCGAGGCGGATTGCCATTGTCCTGCGATTTATATTTCGACACCTTATAGAGCGAATGGATGGAGACATAGATGCTGTCGCCATTCTGGTAGATGATTTTGATCATCTCCTGATAACTCGGAGTATCCGGAGAACTCTGGGTTTTCTGAGCAATCGGCATTCTGACCAATCCGCCGAATTTGCCCACACCATGATTGACATGCACCACGAAATCGCCAATTTCAAACTGCTGTATCTCCTTCAGCGTCAGGGCCATCTTGCCACTACGGGCCTTGTCGCTCTTAAGGTTGTATTTATGGAATCGGTCGAAAATCTGATGGTCAGTGAAGACACAGATACGGAGGTCGTGATCGATGAAACCCTCGTGCAGTGTCTTGTCGATGGGTGTAAAGACATCGGCGCCACAGATTTCCTTCAGACGCTCATTCTGCTTCTGGCTGTCGGCACAGACATAGACCCTATAGCCTTTTTCACGATAGTCGGAAAAGGTCTGTTGCAGCAGATCGAAGTTCTTGTGGAAAAGGGGCTGGAGAGAGACGGAGCATAAGAATTGGACGACTGGTGAGTCCGTAGAGGATGGACGGTGTCCGAACTCGATGCGACGGAAGTTAAGAGCATCGGACATGAACCTGGCACCTGTAGTGAGTTGAAGTTCACGACGCAGTTGGCGTTCAATCTCCTGCTGTTCCATCTCCGTGGCCGTCTCAAGTTGTTCTTGCTTGGCTTGGGCCGAGAAACCTTCCTGATAGGTACGGTCGATAGCATCACGGACATAGAGGAAATCCTTCGTCACAAGAAGCGTGTCATTGGGTACAAACGAGAGGAAGGGCACTTTATCCTCTGCCGTCAAGGTGAGTTCGGGCACAATCTCAATATGGTCGCACTGTTCCCTGGACAGTTGATCCTCCACATCGAAAGTGCGGATAGAGTCGATATCGTCGCCAAAGAAGTCTACTCGATAGGGGTATTCGCAACTGAAGGAATAGACGTCGAGGATGGATCCACGCAAGGCGAACTGACCTGGCTCGTAGACATAGTCTACTTCATGAAAGCCGAACTCATGGAGGGTCTTCTCAATGTCGGCGACAGCGATAGTCTGGTCTTTCTCCAGCACCAGCGTACGAGCATCAAGGTTTTTCTTGGAGACGACTAGTTCGGCAAGGGCCTCAGGATAGGAAACAACGTACAAAGTGGAAAGTGCTTTCCTCATTATTCTACTAAGCACCTCCATCCTCAGAATCTCTGAGGCTGGGTCGCGCTGAGCGTACTTCACGGCACGGCGATAACTGGATGGGAAGAAGAGTACATCACTGGTACCCATCAGTTGGGTGAGGTCGTGGTAGAAATAGCCTGCCTCCTCAGCATCCTGAAGGACAAAGAGCATACGACGTGGACACTTCGCAGAGAGACTGGCGAATAGCATCGGTGCCGACGAAGCCAACAAACCCTCGAGGAAAATCGTTTTACCTGACGATTTCCCTAGTTCACTGGCAAGTGCCTTCAACTGCGGCAGACGGGCATATTGCTGCTCTAACTCCTGTATCTTCATCGCGAATCGGATGCAAAGGTACATAAAATAATGAAAAGGTGAAAAAGTGAAAAGGTGAAAATTTGCAGCAGCATGCGTTAATAATACTAAAAATGCGATAATGAGGACGTCTTTTTTCACTTTTTCACTTTTTCACCTTTTCACTTTTTATTAACTTTGCACCATCAAATCACAGAACGATGCACCAAAGCGATAGTATTGTCATCATTCCTACGTACAACGAGAAGGAGAATATCGAGAAGATTGTCCGTGCGATATTCGACTTGGACAAGTGTTTCCACATTCTCGTCATCGACGACGGCTCCCCAGACGGAACGGCAGCCATCGTCAGAGGTATGATGGCGATGGAGTTCGGCGACCGTCTGAACATTATCGAGCGCAGCGGGAAGTTAGGATTAGGTACGGCCTATATCACAGGCTTCAAGTGGGCACTGGAACATGACTATGAATACGTCTTCGAGATGGATGCCGACTTCAGTCACGACCCCAAGGACCTGCCCAGACTGTATGCCGCCTGTCACGACGAGGGATACGATGTGGCTGTCGGAAGCCGATATGTGAGTGGCGTGAATGTCGTCGACTGGCCTGTAGGGCGTGTACTGATGAGTTATTTCGCATCGAAGTATGTGAGACTCGTCACAGGCTTTAAGGTACACGATACGACGGCAGGCTTCGTATGTTACAAACGTCGCGTTCTGCAGACCATCGAACTGAATAAGATCCGTTTCAAGGGTTATGCTTTCCAGATAGAGATGAAATATACAGCCCATAAAATCGGCTTTAAGATCAAAGAGGTAAGTGTAATCTTCGTGAATCGCAAGGAAGGTGTGAGCAAGATGTCTGGTGGCATCTTCGGCGAGGCGTTCTTCGGCGTGATGAAACTCAGGTGGGACGGGTGGACACGCAGTTATCCGAAACCTGTTTAGTTTACGGTTTACTATATTACAGATGATTACACTGTTATACAGACTATACCAAATTTTCGTGGGAGTTCCTGTGGTTGTGATTATGACAATCATCACTGCTATTGAGGTGGGCATCGGCACGACCATCGGCAACGGCCACTACTGGGGCTACTATCCTGGACGATGGTGGGCAAAGGTTATCCTCTGGGTGCTACTGATTCCTGTAAAAGTCGAAGGGCGCGAACATCTGGAGAAAGGGCGCAGTTACGTGTTCGTAGCCAATCATCAAGGCATCTTTGACATCTTCCTGATTTATGGCCATCTGGGGCGTAACTTCAAGTGGATGATGAAACATCAGTTAGGGAGAATCCCCTTCATCGGCTATGCCTGCCGCAAGTCGCATCAGATATTCGTCGACAAGAGCGGTCCAAAGAAAATCAAGAAGACCTACGACACCGCCCGTGAGATTCTGCAAGAGGGTTACAGTGTGACGGTGTTCCCTGAGGGAGCCCGTACGTTTACTGGCCACATGGGGGTATTCCGGAAGGGTGCCTTCGCATTGGCAGACGAACTCCAGTTGTCTGTGGTTCCACTCACCATCAACGGTTCTTTCGACATCCTGCCTCGTACCAGAGGGTTCATCAACCTCATCAACTGGCACCCGCTCCGTCTGACCATCCACGAACCTATCCATCCCATAGGCAAAGGACCTGAGAACGTGGAGAATAGTCGTCAAAAAGCGTATGATACAATCATGGGCGGTCTGACCGAGAAGTATCAAGGATATATCGAGAACCCAGACCAATAGAAGGATTACTGACTGATATTTACGATTGATATGATTGCGAGGGCTCCATATTTGTTTTTGCTGCTGATACTTATTCCTGACCTGTATTTCGACCTGCACTACTGGCGTCATAAGTTCCGGGGGGGCCAACGGTTATTGCGCTGGATCCCATCCATCATACTAGTGGCATACACCATCAAACTGGCATACGAGAAGAACTTCATCCCTGATAATCCCAATGTATTATGGATATATCTCCTGCTGCTTGGGACAATCGCAGTTCCTAAGGCTGTGTTCATGCTCTGTTCCATCATTGGACTGGGGTTCTGCAAATTGTTTAAAAGGCGCAAGAATTATGGCAATCTGGTGGGAATTCTCTGTGTGCCTATCATCTGGTACATTCTATTCTACGGGTCCTTTGTGGGTTTCAACAAATTGGAAGTGAATCGTCAGACCTTTGTCTCAGGCGACCTACCCAAAGCCTTCGACGGATATCAGATTGTACTGTTCTCCGATGCCCATGTGGGTTCCTATACCGATCGCAATGAGTACGTTCTGAAACGGGCCATCGACAGTATCAACGCCCAGCACCCTGACTTGATCGTCTTTACGGGCGATATTCAGAACACTGAGCCAAAGGATCTGTACCGCCACATGGACGTGCTGAGTTCATTGAAAGCCAAGGATGGAGTCTTCTCTGTACTCGGCAACCACGACTATGGCGACTATATCTGTGGCAACACAGCCAGAAAGGTGGCAAATTGCCGTGAAACCATGAGTCTGGAGCGACAGATGGGGTGGACACTTCTGATGAATGAGCATCGCTACATCAATCGCGAGAAGTCAAGCATCGTCATTGCAGGCATGGAGAACGATGGCGACGGCATTAAATTCCCACAGAACGGCGACATCAAGAAAACACTGAAAGGTGTACCTTCTTCCCCTCCTGAGTCAAGAGGAGACAGGAGTGGTCTGAACAAGCGCTCTGACCATCGCCCTTTCGTCATCATGCTCGAGCACGACCCCTCTTCCTGGAAACGTAAGATCATTCCTGACGGCCGCACCCAACTCACCCTCAGCGGCCATACCCACAGAATGCAGTTTGCCATCTTTGGCTGGAGTCCGATGTCACTCTTAGGCAGGGAGTTCAACGACTGGTACACTGAAGGAGAACAATCCCTCTTCGTCACTGCAGGTCTTGGTGGTCTCATTCCCTTCCGCTTTGGTGCCACTGGCGAGATCGTCGTCCTCACCCTCCGAAGCGGGAAATAGAAGTAACACATTATAAGGTGTAAACCCTATCAACTCTCATTAGAGGTTGGCAGCAAGAAACTTGCGGCAGAGTTCTAGGGGGATGCCGCGACGATGTGCGTAGTCGCGGAGTTGGTCTTCGCCGATCTTTCCAATGGAGAAATAACGGGCCTCGGGATGGGCAAGCATCAGACCCGATACACTCGCGTGGGGCTTCATGGCACCACTCTCGGTGAGACGGATACCGATTTGTTTCATATCTATGAGATTGTCGAGAACGAAGTTCAGACTCGTGTCTGGCAGTGAGGGATAGCCCACAGCGGGACGGATGCCCTGGAACTTTTCGACGAGCATATCAGGGATGGAAAGGTTTTCATCCTTTGCATATCCCCAGTATTCCTTACGGACTTGTTCGTGCATACGTTCTGCAGCAGCCTCTGCGAGACGGTCTGCAAGGAGTTGCGCCATCATTTTTTTGTAGGGGTCTGAGTCAAAGTCGGTTTCGAGGCCGAGGGAAGCGGAAGAGGCGAAAAGGGCCATTTTAGAGGTAAGAGGTGAGAGGTGAGAGGCAAGAGATATGTCTTGGGGGGCAGATGCGACAGTCTTCTCAAGAGGAGAGATAAAGTCGGCGAGGCAGAGATAGGGAGGATTGCCCTGCTGCTGACGCAGACAAGGGACTTTCTGCGTTTGAGGTATTCTCTCACCTCTTACCTCTCTCCACTCACCTCTAAGCACAACGATATCATCCCCATCACTATAGGCATCGAAGAGTTCAAATAACCCATAGGCATGGTATTTCCCCTCCAACTGCTGCAGAAAGGCGCAGGCTTCCTGTTGCAAGCGGTCACGCTCTGATGGTTCCTTCACCTGCCAGGCAAAGAAGAAATAGGGCCAGTTGATATAGGGTATCAACTCAGAGATATCGTAGACGAGTTTCATGTTGAAAGAGGGAAGCGGAAATAGGAAAGAGGTATACTATCTGAAGGCGACGGGTTGGCCAATGTAGGAGGTGTCTACCCTACCCTCTTCATAGACGGTATGACCATTGCAGAGAGTTCGTTCTACGCGCCAAAGATACATGTGACCTTCCATCGGGCTCCAACCACAACGGCTCTGGATGAGGTCGTGTGTCACCGTCCAGCCCGTGTTGGGACGTACCATCACGATATCAGCCTGATAACCCTCACGGAGGAAGCCACGCTGGCGAACCTCGAAAAGACGGGCCGGGTTATGACACATCAGTTCGACAAGACGCTCGAGCGAGAGTACACCCTGATCCACAAGTTCGAGCATCGTGACGAGCGAGAACTGGATCATCGGCATACCACTGGCAGCATGGGCACAGCCACCCTCCTTCTGTGAGAGCAGATGGGGAGCATGGTCCGTCCCGATGACGCTGATACGCCCATCGTTGAGCGCCTCCCGCAGGGTATCACGGTCATACTCCGTCTTGATGGCAGGATTACACTTGATGCGCGTGCCCAGCATCGGATAGTCGCGATCGGAGAAGTAGAGATGGGAAACGGTGGCCTCAGCGGTAATAAAGAGGTGGGGGGTGAGAGGAGAGAGGTGAGAGATAGGACTGGGGGGGATCAAGTCCAACTCCCTGGCTGTGGTAAGATGGGCGATGTGGAGACGGGCATGATGCTTCGTGGCGAGTTCGACGGCGAGGCGGGTGCTCTCATAGCAGGCCTCCTCACTACGGATCTCTGAGTGGTGCGTCACCTTCGGGTCGTCGCCATACTTTGCCTTCGCCTCCGCCATGTTGCGGTTGATGATGTCCGTATCCTCGCAGTGGGCCATGATAGGCAGCGATGCTGTGGAGAAAATCCGTTCCAGAGCCTCACGACGGTCTACGAGCATATTGCCTGTCGAAGAGCCCATGAAGAGTTTGATGCCAGGGATGCGATGAGGATCGAGTTGTGGGAAAAGGACTGCATTATCGTTCGTGGCCCCAAAGAAGAAACTGTAGTTCACATGACTCTTCTTGGCTGCAAGGGCAAACTTCCCTTCGAGTGCTTCGAGGGTCGTGGTCTGCGGCACCGTGTTGGGCATGTCGAAATACGTGGTCACGCCCCCAGCGGCAGCCGCACGACTCTCTGTGTCAATGTCAGCCTTCTCCGTCAGACCAGGTTCACGGAAATGCACATGATCGTCGATGATACCTGGCAGCACAAAACAACCCGAAGCGTCGATGACTTCATCATACGACGCTTCGGGCGTAGGGTTTCCTTCTATAATATGTGCAATCTTCTCATCTTCAATGACCAGCGAACCGTTGAATGTCCTGCCTTCATTGACAATCGTTCCTCCTGTGATCAGCGTGGTCATTTCTGCGGAAGGCTGAGTGACGGCAGTTGCAACGAGTCGGGTTCTGCCTGTGGAGCCAAGGGCTGCTGGGCTGTCTGTGCTGGCGCATCGTCATCCACGAGACCGTTCTGACGGGCCTGAATCTCATTGGCCGTACGATAGTACTCCTTCACGTAAGGGTCATCCTTGAACTTCTTCGTGGCCTTGCTCATGATATCCTCTATCTGAGGGGTGAGCACAGGATAAGGATAGCCGCTGGTCATCATCATGAAGACACCAGGACCCAGCACGTTGTCGAAATTCTCGACGATGAAGTTCGTCACCAGCGAGTCCTCCTGCTGGGCCAGACGGGCTGCCTCAGCGGAGAGTTGACGGTTGATGACATCCTCGTCAATGCCTTCGAGCAACATCTGACTCTGCTTGTGGGAGAGTTCGTTCAACTCGTTGCCTATCTGGTCATGACGGTTGATGAACTGGTAGAGTTTCTCATTCAGAGGTGAACCTGTCACATTGCGACCCGTGTTGTCAATATGGATCTCGATCTCGCCACTCTCCACCACGACAGGCATGGCGAGCGACTGTTCGTCCATATACAGCGTGGCCAGACGGACGGTGTCGAGCAGACCCGTAAAGCGGAACTTGCCATGCACCACGTCGCAGGAGTCCATGTTCTTCAACTCCTGATCCTTCACCGTCTTCAGGTAGAGTTTGCTACCGTCGAGGGATGAAACGGACGACGTCCCCTGTATCGAATAAGACTCGGCACAGGACGTCAGCACGGCCATGACGACAAATATATATATGATCTTGTTCATAAATTCATGCGTTACGTGGCGCAAAAGTACAAAGATATATGGAGGTAGAAAAATAAATTTGCGCATTTTAAAACAAATGCGCAAACTTTTATAGTTTTTTTGAAGAAGAGTCAGCCTCTTTGGCCAACTCATGGTCAATTCTGTGCGTGGAATAGAGTTGCAGGACTGCCGCAATGAGCAGCGTCAGCACCCACTTATTATATATATAGGTAATATAGTCGATATGGCTCAGTCCGAACACATTTCCCATGCTGGCGAACATCAGCAGGGCGGAGAGCAGGAAGAGGAAGTCGCTGAGGAGCATCATACGGCGCAGACGGCGGATGACGAAGTTCGAACCTTCATAGCGCTGCAGGAACTGCATCGACGTGAAGCCGAGGGCACCTATGGCGAAGACATAGGGAGCCGGCTTCCAGGCCAGCACACTGGCTCCTGCCCCCACCACCATCAGCAGGGCTCCCAGCAGGAAGATCATGTTCTGTGTCTTATTGAGCCGTCGCATCGCTTACTACGGATTTCGGGGCGCGCTCATCGTCGCTCAGCACGAAGATATCCTCGTCGTCAGCCTTCATGAAATATCGTTCACGGGCGATTTTCTCCATCGCCTTCGGATTGCGTTCGAGATTGCGGATCTGGGCTTTGTCTCGCTCGAAGACCTCATTATAACGGGCCTTCTCCTCCATCAGTTCGGCGATACGCTCACGGTTCTTCAAGTGATTCCAAAGACTGTTCTCGTCGAGGAATCCCACGATGAGCACACCTGCCGCACAGACCACTACATACTTCAGTGCCTGCGACCTCCAGATGCGGAGCGTGTACTTCTTGATACTATCAATTACCTTCATATTTCTGCTATTCGGTTGCAAAATTAATAAAAAGTGAAAAGGTGAAAAAGTGAAAAGGTGAAAAAAATGCGACCGCTATCACATTTTTAATATTATTAACGCATATCGCCCTCACTTTTCACCTTTGCACCTATCCACCTTTTCACTTTTTTATGTACCTTTGCACCACAATTTATCAATAACGAATATGGAATACATCGTTTCAGCCAGGAAATACCGCCCGATGACCTTCGACACCGTCGTGGGACAGGAGGCGCTGACCACGACGCTGAAGAACGCGGTGAAGAGCGGCAAACTTGCTCACGCCTATCTCTTCTGCGGTCCCCGTGGCGTCGGAAAGACCACCTGTGCCCGTATCTTCGCCAAGGCCATCAACTGCCAGAACCCTACAGAAGAGGGAGAGGCCTGCAATGAGTGCGAGTCATGCCAGTCGTTCAATGAGCAGCGCTCACTCAACATCTTCGAACTCGACGCGGCCTCGAACAACTCCGTGGAGCACATCAAGACGCTGATGGAGCAGACGCGCATCCCCCCGCAGTTAGGACGTTACAAAGTGTTCATCATCGACGAGGTACACATGCTCTCGACGGCTGCTTTCAACGCCTTCCTCAAGACACTCGAGGAGCCGCCTGCACACGTCATCTTCATCCTCGCCACCACAGAGAAGCACAAAATCCTGCCCACCATCCTTAGTCGATGCCAAATTTACGACTTCGAGCGGATGACCATCCGCAACACCGTCGATCATCTGAAACACGTGGCAGAGCAGGAAGGCATCACCTACGAGGAACAGGCTCTCGCCGTCATCGCCGAAAAGGCTGACGGCGGTATGCGCGACGCCCTGTCCATCTTCGACCAGGCAGCATCGTTCTGCCAGGGAAACATCACCTACGAGAAAGTGATCGAAGACCTGAACGTGCTCGACTCCGAGAACTACTTCCAGATCGTCGACCTCTCTATTAATAATAAGGTGAGCGACATCATGGTGCTGTTGAACAACATCATCAACAAGGGTTTCGACGGCGGACTGCTCATCCAGGGTCTGGCCAAGCACGTCCGCAACGTGATGATGGCGAAGGATCCTCAGACGCTGCCCCTGCTCGAGGTGAGCGACCAGCAGCGCCAGCGTTATGCCGAACAGGCGAAGAAGTGTGAGACGCGTTTCCTCTATCAGGCCCTGAGGCTGATGAACCAGTGCGACATCAACTACCGCCAGTCGTCGAACAAGCGCCTGCTGGTGGAACTGACGCTGATAGAAGTCGCCCAGATCACGCAGCCCGACGATGATGCCAGCGCGGGGCGTAGCCCCAGAAGATTAAAATCCCTGTTCAAGCAACTGATACAGCAGTCTCAGCCCAAGAAAGTGGCCCCGCAGGTAGCCCAGGCTAAGACTGTTGCATCTACAGAGACTAGTCAAACTAGCAAGACTAGTCAGACTAGCCAGACTAGCCAGGCTACCACCGCCCCAACGATGAAACTGGGCAACATAGGTTTCTCGTGGGGTTCACTCCTCCAAAAGAACAAGAACTCGAAGATGAACATTCTCCCTGGTACGGATTCTACCATCAGGGCAGAGCAGACTGATGCCACCTTCACACAGGAAGACCTCGAACTGCAATGGATGTCGATGTGCAACCGCATGCCGCAGGAGTTCAGCGGCATCGCCACCCGAATGAAAAACATGAACCCTGTCATCACGGAGTTTCCCCAGTTACAGGTGACTGTCGACAATACGCTCATCCAGCAACAGATGGAGGAGTTCAAAGGACGTATCGTGAAGACACTTATCACCAATCTCCACAACACAGGCATCACCCTCGAGATCAAAGTGGCCGAACAGACAGAACGCGTCAGACTGCTCACCCGTCGCGAACAGTTCGAAGCGCTTTGTAAAGAAAATCCTGCCGTAGAGAAACTATGGCAGGACTTTGAACTAGAGTTGGCCTGAGGCTCTACTCTCCCACAAACTTCTTAATCGTCTTCAGACAGAGTTCGCTGCTCACAGGTTTCGACAGGAAATCATTGCATCCTGCCTCCATAGCCAACTGACGATCGCTGTCGAAGGCATTGGCCGTCAATGCGATAATAGGCAGATCGGGTAATGATTCCTTGATGGCTTTCGTGGCCTCCAAGCCGTCCATAACAGGCATCTTGATATCCATCAGAACAATATCATACTCACCCTTTTCAGCCATCTCCACAGCCTCCTGGCCATTCTTTGCACGCTCAAACTGATAGTATTTCTTGAGGATATACGTCATCAGGATGTAGTTGCTGTCGTTGTCTTCTGCAATTAAAATCTTTTTCATACTTCTACTTTCTTTGAGATTTGAGATTTGAGATTTGAACCTTGAGATTTGAGATTTGAGTTCACTTTTTCATTCTGTCTTTCCACATCTTGCTCATATCCTCGAGCGTCTTGCCCTTGGTCTCAGGCACGAGGCGCCACACGAACAAGGCAGCCACCACACAGATGATGCCATAGAGGCCATAGGTGAACCAGTGACCGAAGTCATCACCCTCCGTCAGATGCATGTTGAACATGGGCACGAACGACGACGATACGATGAAGTTCGAGATCCACTGGAATGCCACAGCGATAGCGACGGCAGCGCCACGAATGGTGTTGGGGAAGACCTCTGCGATGAGCACCCAGGTGATGGGTCCCCACGAGAACATGAACGAGGCCGAGTAGATGAGCAGCGAGGCAGCCGTCACAAGTGCAAGGCTGTCATTGCCGAAAGTCACAGCCACGCCGAAGGCACCGAGGGCCATACCCAGCGAACCGCTGATGAGCAGTGGCTTACGTCCCCACTTCTCGACGGTGAACACAGCCACCAGCGTGAACGAAATGTTGATGATACCCATGAAGACCGTCAGCATCATCGGGTCGTCCATACCCATATCACCGAAGATACGCGGTGCATAGTAGAGCACGGCGTTGATACCCACTGCCTGTTGGAACACGGAGAGCATGATGCCGATGAAGATACACATCGCACCATAGGTCATCAGTTTCTCTGTCTTCACGACCATCGTGTCCTTGATATCCTGCAGGATCTGCTGGGCCTTCAGTTGTCCGTTGATCTTGGCAAGAATGCCCTCGGCCTTCTTGTCCTGGCCGATAGAAACGAGATAACGCGGGGTCTCAGGCACAAAACAGATGAGCAGGGCGAAGAGTCCTGCAGGCACAGCCTCCGATCCGAACATATAGCGCCAGCCTGTGGTCACCGTCCACTGGGCTGCGGGATTGATGGCAGCCAGACCCTTACCCATCTCCTCCACCAGCGGCTGGATATGATCGCCCAAGATGAAGAAGTTCACAAAGTAGACCACCAACTGACCGAAGATAATGGCGAACTGGTTCCACGACACGAGCATGCCTCGGATATTAGAGGGCGCCACCTCACCAATATACATCGGGCAGATGGCAGAAGCCAGACCCACGCCGATACCACCGATCACACGATAGAAGTTGAACATGATGAGAAGTGAGTAAGTCGGTGTGCCATACTCGAAGAACATGAATTCGGGATCCATCGATCCGAGGGCTGAGATAAAGAACAACAATCCGGCGATGATGAGCGACTTCTTACGTCCGAGGTTCGTGGCCAGGAGTCCGGAGATGGCCGAGCCGATGATACAGCCGATGAGTGCCGATGCCGAGGTGAATCCATGCCAGCCGTCGGTGTAGGTAAAGTCCTTGGCCTCCATGAAGAAAGCCTGCAATCCCTTCTCAGCGCCCGAGATGACGGCGGTGTCGTAACCAAACAACAGACCACCCAAGACGGCGACCATCACAATTGAAATGAGGTAGGCTTTGCTACCTTGTTCTGATTGATTAACCATAATAATTTACGATTTACTGATTATTTAATTGAATATTGATTGTTCATTCTTTTTGATTGATTCATCACTCTTCATTACACCTTCAGCGGCAGTCCGAGAGTGAAACTCGTGCCTGCTTCCGACGTATGGTCCAGTCGGAGGCTTCCGCCCAGACACTCTGCCGTCTCATAACAGTAAGCCAGTCCGAGGCCAAGCCCCTGTTTAAACTCATCTACTTTCACGAAACGCTCGAAGATGGAGCCGACCTTGTCCTCGGGGATGCCGCAGCCCGTGTCCTCAACGGTGAACCACATCGTCTGTCCGTCGTTACGCAGCGTCAGTCTGATATCTCCTTTCTCTGTAAACTTCACCGAGTTCTCCAGAAGATTAACCAGCATCTGCAACAAACAGTCGCTATTGGTGCATAACACGGTACCTTTACCGTGCGTCTGGTCGTCGAACGACACCTTTATCTTTTCAGAATCCACGGGCGGCATGGCCCGGAGGGCTTTCTTGCAGATGCCGAGGGCGTTTGTCTCTTCCACATTCTTCAACATGTCTTGCTTATCCTGATTAGCCAGGGCGAGCATCTTGTTCACCAGCGAGGTAATCTGTCTCGTGCTCGTGCCTACGGTATCAGCAATCTGGCGCCGCTCATCAGTGTTGAAGGTATGCTCCCCGTTAGTGAGCACCTGCGTAAAGCCGTTGATGATGTTCAGCGGGGTCCGGATCTCGTGGCTCACGTTCCGGATGAAGACCGACTTCATCCGGTCTGCCGCCTTCACCCTGCGGTTGGCCTCCCGCAGTTCCTCGTTCTTCTCAAGCAGTCTTTTCCTCGAGCGGCGACGCAGCCAGATATTGAGTCCCATCAGCACTATGACAAGGACAGCCAGTGCAACGGCGACCACCAGCACGATGTTCATCTGCCGTGCCATCTTCTGCTGATTAGTCATCATCTGCAGGTCGTGCTCCATCTGACTGATGTTCTCTGCCATCATCTTACCCCTGATGGAGTCATTCTTCAGCAACAGCTGTCGCTGCGTCGAGAAAGCCTTCTCCATCTCTCCGGCATAATGATAGATATCACACTTCATCAGGTACCGGTCCTTGATGCTCTTGATGTCGTCAGCAGCCTCCAAAGCCTCCTCTGTCCGACCGTCGAGTGCCAGGTGATAGATGTCGGAGTATTCCATGAATTTGCCCAAATACCCGCTTGGTATCTCTTGGCGAAGCGCCTCAGACTGCTCATACCAATAGCGGGATTTCTCATAGTCCCCCTTCTTGAAATAGATGACAGACTTGAAGTCGTAAGCCCCAGCCAACTTCTGCGGGTAGACCGCCGACTGTTTGTATCCGTCCAGCGCCCTGATCCCCTCGTCGACCCATTCCAGCGACTGTGCCTGGTCAGAGTTCAGCGTCAGGTGTGCCAAAGCCAGATAGAGCGAAAGCACTATCGACTCCTCATAGCGCGTACCTTTTACGAGCGAAATAGCCTCTTTCAGTTCCGTGATGGCGCCCGACACGTTGCCGCAGACATTATATACCTGCCCCATCAGCATCGGACCCATGTATTGCTCTTCCTTTCCGCCCATCCCGTTCTTCAGGTCATCCTTCAGCAAGACAGCGACATGATAGGCATCGCAGATATTCAGCCTGTCCAGATTAAACGACACCCCACACATCCACGCATTGTAATGGCCCTCGAAATCCTTCTCCACGTCAACATGTTTCTGAAATGTCCTGATAGCCTCATACACACTGTCGGCATTCTGTCCTTTGGCCGACTCCCACATCGACGACTGTAGGCGATGGTGCTCAACCGTATCCTTGCACTGCGGTGTCTGAGCATACAGAGATAAGCCCGCCACTACAGCGACAGTACACAACAGGGTTCTGAGCCAATGGTTGATCATCATACGCTCGGGTTTTAGGAAATTGCTGCAAATATAGTGCTTTTCCCTGAAACCACCAAACTTTTTGGTCTGAATACGTTAAAAAAACATAGAATGTTGCATCATGTCACCATTTTTTTGTAATTTTGTGCCCAATATGACTTATCACATACTACTATTATAATAAATTATGAGAAAACTAACGACACTGCTTCTGCTTGCTGCGAGCCTCACGGCGACGGCACAGACACACGTCATGGACGTGAACACCAAGAAACTTGGGGCGCCCGTACAGCCTACGATGTACGGCATCTTCTTCGAGGATATCAACTACGCTGCCGACGGCGGCCTCTATGCCGAGATGGTGAAGAACCGCTCGTTCGAGTTCCCCCAGCGCCTCATGGGCTGGCGCGCCTTCGGTAACTTCGAGGTGGAGGACGACGGACCCTTCGAGCGCAATCCCCACTACGTCCGCCTGAAATACTCTGGCCACAGCGACAAGTTCACGGGCCTTGAGAACGAAGGCTTCTTCGGCATTGCCGTCATGAAGGACAAGACCTACCGTTTCTCCCTCTGGGCCCGCTGCCCCGAAGGCGGCAAGAGCACCCTCGAGGTGAGTTTCGTTGACAATTCCACGATGGGTGAAGACCAGCGCTTTGCCACTGTCAACGTAGAGGTCAGCGGCAAGGAGTGGAAGAAGTACACCGCCACGCTCACGTCGCCTCAGACGGAGCCGAAGGGTGCCCTCCGCATCTTCCTCGCAGGCGACAAGGCCACGACAGACGTGGAGCATATCTCCCTCTTCCCCACCGACACCTGGAAGGGTCGTGAGAACGGCATGCGCCGCGACCTGGCTCAGGCACTCGCCGACATGCACCCTGGCGTGTTCCGATTCCCCGGAGGCTGCATCGTAGAGGGTACAGACCTCGAGACCCGCTACCAGTGGAAGAACAGCGTAGGCCCCGTTGAGAACCGTCCGCTGAACGAGAACCGCTGGCACTACACCTTCGGCCACCGCTTCTATCCCGACTACTTCCAGAGTTACGGTCTCGGCTTCTTCGAGTTCTTCCAACTCTGCGAAGACTTCGGCTGCGAGGCCCTGCCCGTCATCTCCTGCGGACTCTCCTGCCAGTTCCAGAACCCCGACCCCACGAAGAAGGGCGTGCATGTGCCCCTCGACGACCTCGATGACTACATCCAGGATGCCCTCGACCTCGTGGAGTTTGCCAACGGCCCCGTTGACTCGAAGTGGGGTAAGGTGCGCGCAGACATGGGCCACCCCGAACCCTTCAACCTGAAGTACCTCGGCGTGGGCAACGAGCAGTGGGACTACGACGAGGCCCACGGCGGCTTCGGCCCTGTGTTCACAGAGCGCCTGAAGAAGTTCAACGCCGCCCTCCGCGCCAAGTACCCCACGCTGAAACTCATCGGCACCACAGGTCCCAACTCCGAGGGATGGGACTTCGACCTGCTGCAGCCCCGCATGAAGCAGTTGAAGGTAGACCTCTACGACGAGCACTACTACCGCAATGAGCAGTGGTTCCTCTCCCACGGCCTGCGCTACGACACATACGACCGCAAGGGTCCCCGTGTGTTTGCCGGCGAATATGCCTGCCACGGCGACGGCAAGAAGTGGAACCACTTCGAGACCTCGCTCTACGAGGCCGCCCACATGACGGGTATCGAGCGCAATGCCGACATCGTCCACATGGCCACCTACGCTCCCCTCTTCGCCCACGTCGAGGGCTGGCAGTGGCGCCCCGATGCCATCTGGTTCGACAACCTCCGCTCCTTTAAGTCCGTCAGTTACTACGTTCAGCAACTCTTCGCCATGAACAAGGGCACCAACGTGCTGTCGCTCACCATGCAGAAGCAGCCCGTAGCCGGACAACCCGGACAGGACGGCCTCTTCGCCTCCAGCGTCTTCGACAGCACGACGGGCGAGGTCATCATCAAGGTGGTCAACACCTCTGATGCCCAGCAGCCCGTCAGCATCCAGTTGCAGGGCATGAAGGGTGAGCGCGACGTCCAGACCATCACCCTCCACAGCGACAACATGGTGGGTGAGAACACGCTCGACCGCCCGGAGATGATCATCCCCGTCGCAGGCTCCTGCACCGCTGATGCCGGCAAGGGCGCCACACTCATCACCGACGACCTGCCCGCGAAGACATTCCGCATCTACAAGGTCAAGAAATAATATTTACGAATTGAAATACTTTTCAACAATGATAAATTTCAAGTGATGATGCCTTCCATGCTCCGTTCCGATGCCTTGCGCCATATAGTGGAAGGCATCGGAACCAACCGCGCCAGGCATTCCACCCAATGACGTACGACATGAGCACACGGAGAGACCAGCGGCTGGCGTGGACGGGAGGCTTCACGACACAGAGGTGCCCGACCCCAGCGTGTCACTTACAACTTACATGAAGTTAAGTTTGTTGTTCACCAAGGCGGTAACAAAAATCAGCGGGATCAAATTTGGTCTCGCTGATTATTATAACTATGTATTTCAAGTTACTCGTAGTACTCGATGGTGCGGGTCTGCTCCATGGTCTGACCCATCATCTCGCCAGAGCGGCTGATCCAGTTGCCCTTATCGTCGAACTTATAGTTGGTATAAGGCGACTCCATGGCGTTTCCACCCATGTCGATGACATCAGCCTTCGGCGTGCCGTCGTCATTGTAGGTGCGCTTCACCTCCATGTCGTTACCCATCACGTTCATTTTCTGACTCACCACACGGCCGTTCTCCCACTTGTAGGTGACCACGATCTCGTTGCCCATCATCGTCATTTTGGCTGACTGCAGGTAGCCGTCGGCGTCGTACTTGGCGTCGCTCATACCCTCCTGCGACATCTTGCCGTCCTGGGTGAAGTTGATCACGATGTCCTGACCCATACGATTGCTTTTGATACACTTCACGGCACCCTTGGCCTCGTTGAGTTCAACATCGTGGAACTTTGTCTGTGCCTGCATGGCGAACGAAACTGCCAGCGCGGCAACCATCATCATTAATTTTTTCATTGTTTGTTGTAATTTAAAAGTGATTAATTAAGTTAGATAACTACCCCTTAGACGCATTGACTCCTAAAAGGTTTAATTTCATCATCAAGAAATCTTCGATTTTTTTCTGAAATCCCAGAGTTCTATGCTGTTGACGATGTTCTGCCACAGCACATAGCAGCCCGCTCCGACAGAGGCCACGGGATTCAGATAAGCATAGGCCACCCAGATGGAGAGGGCCGTATTCTTCTGGAAGAGGCCCTGTCCTGCGTCCGTCTCATCACCAAGGTGCCGGCCGATACGACGCCCGAGGAGGAAGAGGGCGAAACAGAGCACGAGGCTCAAGGTGGCGATGGTGAGCAACAGAGGCAGGCCTGCGTCGCTATGAACGATATTGCGGACGGTGACACCTGAGGTGACACTGAGTTGTGCCGCCCAGAGGTAGAACGACAGGTCGGGGATGGAGACAATCCAGGCACAGGCCCGCTTGGCGTAGTGCTGCATGAACCACCCTAACAGCAACGGAGCAATCAGCACCATCGCCAGTTTCTCGAGAATGATGACGAAGGCCGTCCAGAAGTTCAGTCCCGCCCCACGCTCCAGCAGGGGGAACACTGCAGGGATCATCAGGGCCGACGCAAAAGAAGATATGACCACAAAGGCCGTCATCGTATTGATATTACCACCGATCTTCGCCGTCACCACAGGGGCGGCAGTAGCCGTGGGGCCGATGATACAGGTGAGCACGCTCTCCCACAGGATCTTATGCTCCACGCTGGCCTCCACACCAAAGATGATCCACACGTTGAGGGCCACGAGCAGCATCTGCGCCACCAGGACACCCACATGCCAGCGGTGGGGCCGCATCTGGTGGAAGTCGATGCGGCAGAACGTAGAGAACAGCGTACAGAACACCATCATCGGGAACACCGTGTCGACCACCTCGCCCAGCACCTCGCCCGCGGCATCCAACTGCGGCACCCAGTAGAACAGGAGATAGACCACCGTCCCAACGGCAATCGCCACTGGCAGCGTCCAGTCTTTCAGAAATTGCTTCACACTCATTTCGACTGCAAAAGTAGCAAAAATCGCCCAAACTACAAATTTATGGTACATTTTTCTGGTTATTATTCTGATTTCTTTCTTAATTTTTGTAACTTTGCACCCAATTATGAGCGTAACGGAATTGATTCATCAAGATAAGGCGGCCAGGCAGTTCTCGTTTGAGGTGCTGCCGCCGCTGAAAGGGACGGGCACGGACAGGCTGTTTGCCGACATCGACAAACTGCGCGTGTTCGACCCAGCCTATATCAATATCACCACCCACCACTCGGAGTTTGTGTATCGCGAGATTAAGGAAGAGCGGGGGAACGAGGGCGCGAGAGGACGAGGTTTGAGCGAGCCGCGATTTGAGCGGATCAGGGTGCGCAGGCGCCCCGGCACCATCGCCATCGCAGCCGCCATCCAGCAAAGGTATAACATCCCCGTTCAGCCCCACGTGATCTGTAGCGGGGCGACGGTGGAGGACATCGAGTATGAACTGCTCGACCTGCAGTTTCTCGGCATCCACGACCTGTTGCTGCTGCGTGGCGACAAGGCCAAGGAGGACAGCCGGTTCGTGCCCACGCCAGGCGGCCATGCCCACACGACAGACCTGATCCGACAGGTGAAGCGCTTCAATGAGGGATTCTTCGCCGATGGCACCCCCATCAAGAACCCCGGCAGGGCGTTCGACTACGGTGTGGCCTGCTACCCCGAGAAGCACGAGGAGGCGCCAAACCTGGAGATGGACATGCAGTATCTGAAGGAGAAACAGGATCTGGGGGCGCAGTATGCCGTCACACAGTTGTTCTACGACAACGAGAAATACTTCTCATTCGTGGAGAAGGCGCGGGCGATGGGTATCACCATCCCCATCATCCCCGGCATCAAGCCGATGGCCAAACTCTCTCAACTGACGGTGGTGCCGAAGACGTTCCACTGCGACATCCCCGAGCCGCTGGCCAGGGAGATCGTGAAATGCAAGACGGACGAAGACGCCCGGCTACTGGGCATCGAGTGGACTACGGCGCAATGCCAGGAACTCTACCAGCACGGGGTGAAGAACATCCATTTCTATACGGTCTCAGCCGTAGACAGCGTGGTAGAGGTCGTGAAGAGACTATAGATGTTGTTTACAGTTGACGGTTTACAGTTTACAGATGATATGACTGGAGGCCGCTCTGACGATAGAGGTCATCAACAGTAAACCGGGAACAGTAAGCAGTAAACAAAAAAATGAACTGGAATGAGGTGATAGGACAGCAGGAAGCCAAGGAGCGGCTGATGCAGATGGTCAGGGAAGACCGTCTGCCGCATGCGCTGATGCTCTGCGGCCCCTTGGGCAGCGGCAAACTGGCCCTGGCCATCGCCTTCGGCTGCTATCTGCTCAATCCTAATCACCCTAATCACCCTAACTCCCCTAATCACCCTAACTCCCCTAATCACCCTAACTCCCTTACCCTCCCTCCTCAAGAAAACCCCATGCTCGAAAAACTCGAGCACCCCGACCTGCACTTCACCTACCCCACCATCAAGTTGCCATCGATGAAGAGCGACTATAAGCCCGTCAGCGACGACTTCGCCAAGGAGTGGCACGAACTGGTGATGCAGAGTCCCTACTTCACCATGGAGGAGTGGATGGCTGCCATGGGCGGTGAGAACCAGCAGGCCATCATCACCGCCGGTGAGAGCGACGACCTCGTCAGGAAACTATCGCTGAAGTCGAGTCAGGGCGGCTATAAGGTGAGTATCATCTGGCTGCCGGAGCGCATGAACACCGAGTGCGCCAACAAACTGCTGAAACTCATCGAGGAGCCTCCGCAGCAGACCGTGTTCATCATGGTGAGCGAGGAGCCTGAGAAACTGTTGGAAACCATCCGCAGCCGCGTGCAGCGCATCGACATCCGGAAGACCGACAACGACTCCATCCGCCAAGCGCTCATCGAGCGGCGAGGCATCGACGAGGACAGTGCCCTGCGCATCAGCCGCCTGGCGAACGGCAACTGGCTCACAGCCATCGAGGAACTGCAGGCAGACTCGGAGAAAGGATTATTCCTCGACATGTATAAGTCGCTGATGCGGTTGGCCTACCAACGGAAGATCAAAGACCTGCGCAAATGGAGCGAGCAGATGGCCGCGATGGGCCGCGAGAAACAGCGACGCTGGCTCACTTACTTCCTCAGGATGTCGCGCGAGAGTTTCGTCTTTAATTTCAAGGAAGAGGAACTGAACTATATGACAGCGGAAGAGGAGGCCTTCGCCGGCAACTTCGCCCGTTTCATCAACGAGAGCAACATCCTGCCTTTCAGCGACCTTGCGAATCTCGCCATCCGGGACATCGGACAGAATGCCAATGCGAAGATCGTGTTCTTCGATTTCGCCCTGCAGACGATCGTGCTACTACTGCAAAAATGAAGGGCAGAAGATTGTTTACAGTTGACGGTTTACAGTTGACAGATGATATGACTGGAGGCCGCTCTGACGATAGAGGTAATCAACTGTAAACCGTAAACAGTAAACAGTAAACAAAAGAAATAAAAAGAATGGATAAGACAAAAGAAATACCTGTAAAGGTGGGCTGCGACAGAGGTCTGTGCCATCAGGCCGTGGGCCGACAGGACAGACAACTGAACACCTACGACTGGCTAGCCGACGTACCTGGCAACGTGGAGTCCACCGACCTCGTGGAGGTGCAGTTCAAGCACACACGCAAGGGCTACTATCATAACGTCAACCACCTCGAACTGAAGAAAGGCGACGTGGTGGCCGTCGAGGCCAGCCCAGGCCACGACATCGGCGTCGTCACCCTCACGGGCCGTCTGGTGAAACTCCAGTTGAAGAAAGCCAATCTGAAATCGGAGGATGACATCAAGCGCATCTACCGCATCGCACGCCCTGCCGATATGGACAAGTTCCATGAGGCAAAGGCTCGTGAACACGCGACGATGATTGAGAGCCGGAAGATTGCCAAGGGCCTCGGACTCGACATGAAGATCGGCGACGTGGAGTACCAGGGCGACGGCAACAAGGCGATTTTCTACTATATTGCCGACGGCCGTGTGGACTTCCGCCAACTGATCAAGGATCTGGCAGCCGCCTTCCATGTACGTATCGAGATGAAACAGATCGGTGCCCGCCAGGAGGCAGGGCGCATCGGCGGCACAGGACCCTGCGGCCGTGAACTCTGCTGTGCCACGTGGATGAAGAATTTCGTCTCCGTCAGCACGAGCGCCGCCCGTTTCCAGGACATATCCCTCAACCCCCAGAAACTGGCAGGCATGTGCGCCAAGTTGAAGTGCTGTCTTAACTACGAGGTCGACGACTATATCGAAGCCGGCAAGCGGATGCCTGGCCGTGAAGTGGTGTTGCAGACACAAGACGGCGACTACCATCTCTTCAAGACCGACATCCTGGCTGGACTGGTGACCTACTCTACCGACAAGAATATCGCCGCCAACCTCCAGACCATCACGGCAAGCCACGCACGAGAGATCATCGAGATGAACCGTCGCGGCGAGAAGCCCCTGAGCCTCGACGAGAAAGAAAGCGACGAACCCGTGGAGACACCGCACAAGATTGATTTGGCTGGCGGTGACATCAACAGATTTGATAAGGCCAAGAAGAAAAAGAAGAAAAAGAAGCCGGTCAATCGACAGAATGAGGCCCGTAACTCGGAGAGTCGTATCGAGAAACATGAGGAATAAATCGATTGTCACGGTCGTCCTGCTCATGCTGGCCATGCTATGCGGCTGCCAGCAGCAGGTAGCCTACCATCAGTTCAGGCATATCTTTGAACCGGGATGGGATAAGACCGACACACTCCATTTCGACATCAGCCCCCTGAAGAGCGGTGGTCACTATCGTCTGGACGCCGAACTGCGTACCAACAAAGACTACCCTTTCCAGCAACTGACCATCCAGATAGACCAGACGATCTATCCCTCTCAAGAGAGGTTTCACGATGTGATAGACTGCGACCTGATCAGCGAGGAGGGTGGCATTGAGGGCGACGGCATCAGTTTCTTCCAGTATCAGTTCTCGATACGCGACCTCAGCCTACACCAGGGAGACTCCATCCACGTCAGCCTGACACACAATATGAAGAGAGAGATCATGCCAGGAGTGGCCGACGTAGGCCTGCGCCTCTCATTGGCGAACTAAATGACGGCCTGCATCGATACGAAGGAAGATAAACAGAAGCAAGGTGAAGCCCCATAGCGACGAGCCTCCATAACTGAAAAACGGCAATGGAATACCAATCACGGGGGTCAGTCCTAACACCATGCCCACGTTGATGAACACGTGGAAGAGGAAGATACTCAGCACACAATAGCCATATACGCGTCCAAACGTATGCACTTGCCGCTCTGCCAGATGGATAAGCCTTAAGATTAAGGCCAGGAAAAGCAGCAGGACTCCGGCAGAGCCCAGGAAGCCCTCCTCCTCGCCGACAGTACAGAAGATAAAGTCCGTATCCTGCTCAGGCACGAACTTCAACTTCGTCTGCGTGCCGTTGAGGAATCCCTTGCCCTCCAAGCCACCTGAGCCGATAGCAATCTCACTCTGATGCACATTATAACCCGCTCCCTTCAGGTCTTCCTCCAGTCCCAGCAGCACATTGATACGTACCCGCTGGTGGGGTTCCATCATGTTGTTGAGCACATAGTCTGCACCGCTGTAGAACACCAGCGACCCCACGGCGAATGCCGCAATCCAAAGGTAGTTACGAATGCGCGTAGACAGCCAAAGCCACAACAGATAGCCGACGCCCAGAATGCAGACAACCATCATGACCTTGGTGATGTCGAACGGGATGACGAAGAGCGAGAACAACAGCATCAGCAGCGAGGAGCCGATACTTGCACCCAGTAACTGAAACGTCCGAAGGCGATCCTTACAATAGACCCACACCATGACTGCAGAGAACAGCATGATCATCAACAGGACGGAGAAGCGCCCCACAGAGGTAGGCGTGTACCACATCATCACATCAGCAAAGCGGATACCAACGACGAAATACACCACCATCGCCACGCCTGTCATCAGCACACTGCCCGCCATGCCTTCCCTGTACAGCATGAGGAAGAAGGAGAGATAGACCAGGGCTGAACCCGTCTCATGCTGGAGCACGATGAAAACCATCGGCACGAAGATGATAAAGAGCGCTGCCGCAAAATGTTTCCACTTATGGATATCATAGCCGTAGATGCTCATGAGTTTAGCCAGTGCGAGGGCCGTGGCGAACTTCGCAAACTCTGCCGGTTGCAGTCTTAACGGTCCTAACACAAGCCATGACCGTGATCCCTTAATGGTATGGGGATTGAAGATGGTGCCGAAGAGCAACACCAACAGCACCCCGAAGATGATGAAAGCCAGCATCTCATAGTAGCGATCGTCAGTCATCAGCAGCACAAAGCCTAACACGATAGACGTGCCTATCCACACGATCTGCATGCCTGAGCGGGTATCAAGGCTGAAGATGTCTGTGTCGCCATACGAATAACTGGCACCGCAGACACTCACCCAACCAAAGGTGAGCAGGGCCAGATAGATGAGGATGGTCCACCAGTCCAACGAGCGCAGTACGCCTTTATGCTGTCTATCTGTCGCTTGTACCATAGTTGATTCTCTTTTCCTGTATCGTCTTGGCTCTTGCTTCCGAAGCCTCCGAGAGTTTTCCCTTCAGATACTGTTCCATAATCAGACCGCCGATGGGTACGCCATAGGTGGCACCCCATCCACCATTCTCCACATACACAGCCACGGCGATTTTCGGCTCATCCATCGGGGCAAAGCCCATGAACACGGAGTGGTCGTGACCCTTGTTCTGTGCCGTACCCGTCTTGCCACAAGCCATGAAATCATATTTCGCCAGTTCGTGGCAGGTGCCTCCGAGTGCTGAGGAACGCATACCCTGCACCACGTAGTCATAGGCTTCACGGGTGGCTTTCGTATAATGTTTACGGGTATAGGTCGTGTCAAGGGGTTCGCCCTCCACCTTCTTCACCACGTGGGGCACATAATAATAGCCACGGTTGGCAATCGTCGCTCCGAGGTTGGCGATCTGCAACGGCGTGGCGTTTACCTCACCCTGTCCGATGGCGATGGAGATGATCGTCAAGCCATTCCACGAGCCCTTATACGCTTTATCATAGAACTGGGCATTGGGAATCATGCCACGTTTCTCGCCTGGCAGGTCAATACCTAACTGGTAGCCGAAGCCCATGCTGACCATATAGTCGCGCCATGTGTTCATCGCATTCTGCACCGTCCCATACTTCGAGATATTGGTGTTGATCATGTGATACAGTCCCCAACAGAAATAGCCATTACACGACGTGCTCAGCGCAGGCACCAAGGGGAGCGGAGCCCCGTGTCCGTGACAGCCCACCCGCAGGCCACGGAACACAAAGCCGTGACTGCATGGATACATCGTCGAGGGGGTAATCACTCCTTCTGTCATGAAGGTCAGGCCCTGTGTCGTCTTGAAGGTCGAACCTGGCGGATACTGGCCCATGATACTGCGGTTCAGCAGGGGTTTCCACACATCCTGCGACAACTGACGATGGTTCTTGGAACGTTGGCGTCCCACCATCATACGGGGATCGTAGGACGGCGACGATACCATACAGAGCACCTCACCCGTCGAGGGCTCGATGGCCACAATACTGCCGATTTTGCCTTCCATCAGCCGTTCGCCCAGCAACTGCAAATCTGCATCAATACCGAGTGTCAGGTTCTTGCCTGGCTTGGCACGATGGTCGAATTCGCCATTACGGTAACGGCCCTGCACACGGCCATGGGCATCTCGTAACAGTATCTGAATGCCCTTCTCACCACGCAACTGAGCCTCGTATTTACGCTCCACGCCCAACTTGCCAATATAATCACCCGGCTGATAGTAGTCATCTTCTTCGATATCGGCTGGCGACACCTCTGCCACGTCACCCAACAGATGGGCGGCCATGTTATAGGTGTACTGTCTGACCGTACGCTTCTGGACATAGAAGCCCGGAAAGCGGAACATCTTCTCCTGAAAGACACTAAAGTCCTTGTCACTCAACTGACTCATAAACAGTTGTTGTGTATAGCGCGAATAACCTGGGTTGCGGTTACGGTCTTTCATCGTGGCCATACGGCGGTCAAACTCCTCACGAGTGATGCCGAGGGTCTGGCAGAACTCCAGGGTGTCAAGACGGTCGCGCATCTCATTCATCACGACCATAATGTCGTACGACGGTTGGTTAAACACCAGCAGCCGGCCCTTGCGGTCCAGCATATTGCCACGTGACGGATACTCGATCTTCTTCAGGAAAGCATTTGAGTCTGCACTCTTCTTATAGTCGTCACTCGTGATCTGAAGCATGAACAGACGAATGATATAGATGACCACTATCACTGTGGCCACCCCTCCTATCACATAGCGTCTGTATGTCAGATCGTACCCTTTCACCTTTTCCTCCTTAACCTCTTTATTTAGAGCGCACACTTTCAATGGCCAGCATCAGCACTAAGGTCAGAGCAGCACTGCAGATGGTACGCATAAGCCACAATTGCCAGTCGAAGAAATTGAAAGCCTCCAGGATAAAGAATACCAGACAGTAGAATAAGGTCAATATGCCACTCAGCGTGCTGAACTTACCCCACCCTAATGTGGCGGCCGACACGTCGAGATTCTCTACCGAGTCGCGGGGCACAAAAAATTCCACCAGATAGGTCTGAACCATACCGATGAGAGTCAGCGAGCCTGCAGCCAGACCTGGAGTATTGGAAAAGATATCAATGAGCAGTCCGAGGAGAAAGCACCACGCCAGCACCTCTCCCCGCTCTGTGTTACGTGGGAAAGTAATGGCGAAGTAGACGTATAACAGAGGCGTAGCCACATTCAGCAGCCATACGTGGTTCAGCACCAGCACTTGTACCAGGAGCAGCACCACAAACATCACCAATCTGTTCACTAACCGTGTCATACTTTTTTCCTTTTAGTATGTTCTCTTACCTCGCACCACTAATCTTGTTGATTGAATCTCTTGCTGCCTGCAAAAGGGCTGCACGCTCAGCGATGCTCTTATCACTGATCACCAGCACATCACGCAGATTCGTGAAATCCGTGCTCAGGCGGATCTTCAACTTATACGACAGACCGTCGCGCGAATTATAGGCCTGCTCAATCTTACCCACCGACACCCCGGAAGGGAAAATCGACGAGAAGCCGCTGGTGACCACCCACTCGCCCAACTTGAACTTGGCATGACGGGGCACATCATCCACATAAGCCACGGAAGGGTCGCCACCATACCAGTGCAGGTAGCCGAACGAGCCTCTGTTGCGAATGGCACAACTGATACGCGATGACGAAGCATTCAACACCGGTATTACCACAGAATAGTGCTCCGAAACGAGATAGACGACGCCTACGACACCTTTGCCACAGACTACGCCCATATCCACCTCTACGCCGTCGGCACGGCCTTTGTCGATGGTCAGCAGATTCTCCTTGCTGTCAAGCGAGTTATCCACCACCTTCGCGGGTATCAGGTCATACTGCCTCAGGAACTTCATCTCGTTGCGCTCCATGACGGTCGAGTCATACGTCAGTTCCATATAGCGACGACGAAGCATATCCACATGCTGCTCCAGCAGGAAGTTGCGTCTGGTCAGTTGCTCATTGGCCTGCGACTGCGTAAAGAACTTGGTTGCCTCACTCTTCCACTCATAAACCTTGCCAGTCACCATGTTGGCAGAAGAGAACCACACACTTCCCTGATAGTTGTTGTACTGAAACAACAGAAAACCACTGACCACTTCCAAAAACACGAAAAGTAGCCAGTGATAGTAATCTTTCAGGAAATCCAGCAGGTTCCTCATCAGATTGACAGTTTACTGATTGACGATTGCCCCCGGTTACCTCATGAGGAAGTTGAAGCGGTCGATATTCTTCAAGGCGACGCCGGCTCCCTTTGCCACGCTGTGGAGGGGATCCTCAGGCACATGGAAGGGGATATGCATCTTGTCCGTCAGACGCTTGTCGAGGCCGCGCAGCAAGGCACCGCCGCCAGCCAGATAGATGCCGTTCTGCACAATGTCGGCATACAGTTCTGGAGGTGTATTCTCCAGAGCAGAGAGCACGGCATTCTCAATCTTCGACACCGTCTTGTCCAGACAGTGGGCAATCTCCTGATAGCATACAGGCACCTCCATAGGCAGGGCGGTGATACGGTTAGGACCGTGTACCACGAAGTCCTCCGGAGCCTCATCGCCCAGGTCTGTCAGAGCCGAGCCCACGTTGATCTTGATGCGCTCAGCCATACGCTCAGACACCTTCACGTTGTGCTGACGATACATATACTCCTGAATATCGGCCGTCAGGTCGTCGCCTGCGGTACGGATAGAGTTGTTTGATACGATACCACCCAGTGATATGACGGCAATCTCCGTCGATCCACCGCCGATATCCACAATCATATTACCCTCCGGGGCTTCCACGTCGATACCGATACCGATGGCAGCAGCCATAGGCTCGAAGATCAGATACACATCACGGCCGTCGGCATGCTCCGCAGAGTCACGCACGGCACGCAGTTCGACCTCAGTAGAACCTGAAGGCACACCGATCACCATACGCAGTGAGGGTGAGAACAGGCGGCTGCCAGAGTGCACCATCTTGATCAGGCCGCGCATCATCTGCTCACAGGCAGAGAAGTCGGCAATCACACCGTCACGAAGGGGACGGATGGTGCGGATATTATCGTGCGTCTTCTCATACATCATCTTCGCCTCATTACCCACGGCGATCATCTTGTCGGTACGACGGTCCAGCGCCACCACCGATGGCTCATCCACCACGATCTTGTCATCGCTGATAATGATCGTGTTGGCTGTTCCCAAGTCCATTGCAATCTCCTGGACAAAACTAAAAAATCCCATTCTTCTATTCTTTTTTGTTTATAGTTTAATGTTTATAGTTTATAGTTGATTACTTCTATAGTCTCCAATGATTCTTACGAGGGCTTGCCTGGTTATCATCTATAAACTATAAACTATCAACTATAAACAATCTATAACTATTTCTCAAACCAAGAGTGTATGGCGGTGTCGTAATGCGAACTCACACCGAAGGCACGGGTAGCGAACATACGGCGCTGCTCCTTCGTGGTCTCTGCACCCTGCTTGTTCAGGATATCCAGCAGCACGCTGTACTCAGCCTTGCTCGGCACAATCACCACATCGTTGAAGTTCTTGGCTCCGGCACGGATCAGTGAGATACCGCCGATATCGATCTTCTCGATGATATCCTCCTCAGAGGCGCCGCTGGCAACGGTCTGCTCAAATGGATAAAGGTCTACGATCACGAGGTCTATCTCCGGAATCTCATATTGAGCCATCTGCTCACGGTCACCCTCGTTGTCACGACGACCCAGGATACCTCCGAACACCTTCGGATGCAGCGTCTTCACACGACCACCGAGGATAGAAGGATAGGTCGTCACATCCTCCACCTTCTGGCATTCGTAGCCTAACGACTCAATAAACTTCTGTGTTCCACCCGTAGAGAGAAACTTCACGCCCTCCTCATTCAACTTCTTGAGGAGTTCATCAAGGCCGTCCTTGTGGAATACAGACACCAAGGCAGTCTTAATCTTCTTTGTCTCAGCCATTTCTTATGATACTATAACGTTATAAAATTCGAATTAGGCCGCAAAGTTACAAAATAAAAATGGATTAATCTCTATTTTCTCTCCGAAAATTTTGATTAATCCATGTTAAAATAATATAGGTCAATTTATATCAGCGTCATGCCGAGAGCCTTACAAGCCTGGCGCATGTCGTCGGGCCAGATAGAGGCCTGGATTTCACCGATATGACCTTTATGGAGCAACACCATGCAGAGACGGCTCTGGCCGATACCTCCGCCGATGGACAGCGGCAGACGGTCGTTGAGCAGTTGCTGGTGGAAGAAGAGTTGTTCGCGCTCCTCCTTGTGTTCGAGTTTCAACTGGCGCAGCAGACTCTCCTTATCCACACGGATACCCATCGACGAGAGTTCGAAAGAACGACCGAGAATAGGATACCAGATGAGGATATCGCCATTGAGACCCATCTTGCCGTTCTCGGCGATGGTAGACCAGTCGTCGTAGTCGGGGGCACGGCCGTCGTGCTTCTCACCGTTGGAGAGTTGGCCGCCGATGCCGATGATGAACACGGCGCCGTAGGCTTCACAGATGGCATCCTCGCGCTCCTTGGGCGTCTTGTTGGGATACATCTTCAGCAGTTCCTCGGCATGGACAAAGTGAATCTTCTCAGGCAGGAAGGGCTTCAGTTGGGGATAAGTCTCACAGGTAAGATACTCCGTGCGACGGATGGCAGCGTAGATACGCTCAACGACATCCTTGAGGAAAGCCACCGTACGGTCTTCACGACGGATGACGGCCTCCCAGTCCCACTGGTCGACATAGAGGGAATGGAGGTTATCCAGTTCCTCGTCGGCCCGGATGGCGTTCATATCGGTATAGATGCCGTAGCCGGGCTCTATCTGATACTCTGCCAACGACAAGCGCTTCCACTTGGCCAGCGAGTGGACCACTTCGGCCTGGGCATCGCCCAAGTCCTTGATAGGGAAGGTAACGGCCCGCTCCACACCGTTCAGATCATCGTTGATTCCCAGTCCTTTGAGAACGAACAAGGGTGCCGTGACGCGACGCAGACGGAGTTCTGTGGAGAGGTTCTGCTGAAAGAAGTCCTTAATAAGTTTGATACCCTGCTCTGTCTGTTTGGTATCGAGCAGGGCCTCATAATGCAAGGGTTTGATTACTTGTCCCATTTTTACAGTTGATTCTAATTTTGCCTGCAAAGGTATCTAATTAATTACACACTTGCAAGCAAAATTAGAATTATTTTTGCAAAATGACACAAATTCTTGATTTCTGCTAACATTTTGATTAGAATCGGCCGCCGCGGGGTCCACCGCCGAAACCGCCACCGAAGCCACCGCCGCCACGAGGACGACCGCCACCGAAGCCTCCGCGACCACCACGGCCACCAGGACCGCCAGGGCCGCCGAATCCGCCACGACCGCCACCAAAGGCACCACGGCCGCCGAAGAGGTTCAGACGGTAGATGACGTGAACCATGCCATAACTGGTGATGGCGTTATACTCGGTATCGTTACGCGACAAGGCAGTGATAGTACGGCTGAAAGTAGACTGCTCGTGCAAAATGTCGTAGAGTTGGAGTGAGATGGTGAGGGCGTTGCCTTTGAGGAAACTCTGAGACAACTGGGCATTCCAGATGAGTTCGTTGGTGTTCATCGAATTGTCGGCATAGCCACGACGGCTCTGCATGTTCAGGTTCGTGGTGAGTGCCGTGCCCCAGGGAGCCGTCACACCGATCATACCACCATAGGTGAACTGCCACGTATCGAGGTTGTTGTTCGGCTGCAGTTCACTGCGTGAACGTGTGTAGTTCAGACCACCATTAATCTCTATCTCCAACCACTCGTTACGGTAACTTCCTGCAAGACGTTCGTTGATGCCGAGAGAGTTGGTGACGCTCTTCTCTGAATCACTGAGACTATTGATGCTCACAAAGCCTACGTTGTGATTATAACTCAGGTTAGTAAACGTGTTGACATTGAAGAAGGCAGCCGAGTCAACAGCGGTATTGAACATGAATCCGAGGTTACCGTTCCAGTTGCCGTTGATATTCTCCGGACGGGTGATGGTTCCACCTGTCTCGGTGTTTAAGGTGGTCTTATTTGCCACCGAGTTGCTGGTCGTTGAGAAATTCACAAACGTCATCACGGCCCGCTGGTGTTTCTGGAAATAGTCATTGTAGAAGAGTTGGAACGACTGCGTGAAAGAGGGTTTCAGTCCCGGGTTACCTCTGGTGATGCGCAGAGGATCGCTGTCGTCAACGATGTCGAGCAGGTCGCTCATCGAAGGCTGCTGGCTGCGTCCACGGTAGGTGAAGCGCAACTGTCCCGTAGCCGACTTCTTCCAACGGAAATCGAGGGTCGGGGTGAAATTGGTGACCGTACGGGTGGTATCGGCATGAATGCCCTGATAGTCCTGGATGAAATGAGACTTCTGCGGGAGAACCTGGAAACCGACATTGAAATTGTAGGATTTACGGACAATGCGTAACATCAACTCTGCTGTATGGTTATAGTTCTTATACTCAGACATACGGCTCAGGTTCTTGTCCTCATAATAGTCAAGGGGATTGACAAGCCTTACCAGGTAGGCATCCCAGTTACGATACTGAGGCACGATGTCGGTATAGTCCACATCCGTCAGACTGTAAGTCTTCTTGTCGCTCTTTGAATAACTATACTGATAGGTGTAACTGAACTGAAGGTACACCTGCCTCATAATAGGCTCGCTGTAGGTCAGGCGTGCACTGTAGCCCCACCTGTCTTCCGGCGTGAGGCTATAGCGGTTGGTCTGATAGGTAGAGTCGCCGGTGCCCAGGTAGTTCATCACCTGGAACAGTTCGGAGAAATTGTTCGAAATGGACTTGCTGGTACCGTCGCTCCAGTTACCATTCAACTGCAAAGTGATGTTGCGCCCAGAGTTATTGAGTCGGCGATTGAACTGCAGCATACCTCTGATATTCTTCGAATCGCTGTAACTGACACCATCCTGCAGACTGTAGTTCTTGACGATGCCGTACTTCTCGGCAATCTCCATGACTGATGCCAACGGATCGGCGGCATAGTCGTATGGGTTCTTGTCGAAGGTGGCGTTCTCGCTGGTGTTCTCACCGTCGTTGGAGTTGTAACTCACGTTGGGGCGGAACATAATGTTCGTCATCGAGTCAGGCTGCCACTCCAGACGCATCTGCCCGTTCCAACTGTTGGAGCGAGAATACCTCTGGCTGAGACTGTTGCCGAACGACGAGGTGGTGCCGCTGAAGAAGTTCTCCGTCGAACTCTTTGAGAAGACATCACCGTCGCTATGGTTCCAGCGCACACTTCCATCGAGTTTGAGTTTACCGGTATTCTCGTAGTTCAGGTTCAGACCGACCATCTTGTTGGCTGTAAGGCCCTGACGGGCACCGCCGAAACGGCCACCGCCACCACCGGGGAAGCCCATATCGTTAGTATTGTTGGCATTGGTCATCAGGAATACCTTCATATTGTCTTTCATCACACCTCCGAAGATACGGCCTGCATAGCGGTTCTTGGTACCTGCGGCGAGGTCGGCATTGGCCATGACACCCTTGTTCATGCCTGCCTTGATGCCGAAGTCGAGCACCGTCTCTTCCTCACCGTCTTCAATACCGGAGACACGGGCAAGGTCGCTTTGCTGGTCGTAGGCCTTGATACGGTCGATGATGTTCGTGGGCAGGTTCTTCATGGCGGTCTTCGTGTCGCCAGTCATGAATTCTTTACCGTCAACAAGGATCTTCTTCACCTGCTTGCCATTGATCTTGATGGAGCCGTCGTCGCTGATCTCTGCACCTGGCAGACGACGCACCAGTTCTTCGGCCACAGATCCTTCCGGTGTACGGAAGGCATTGGCATTATAGACAAAGGTATCGGCCTTGAGCGTCACCTTCTGGGCACGGGCCGTCACCGTGGCACCCTTCAGCATGATGGCATCGGGTTCCAGTTTGATCGTGCCGGCATGATAGTCTTTGTCCTTCAACGTGATCTTCTTCGTGTAGGTCTTGAAACCCACATAGGTCACCTGCAGGGTATAAGAACCCTCAGGGGCCTTGATGGAGAATCCTCCTTCTGTGTTAGTGACGGCATTGGCAATGACCTTCTCACCACTCAGCAGGGCGGCGGTAGCCTGAATGATGGCTTCCTGCGTGTCCTGTTCTACTACTGTTCCTCTAACTGTTCGCTGTGCAAATGCTACGACTGTCACCGTCAGGGCAACAATCAACAATCCTATTTTCTTCATTGATAGTTGTGAATTTATGACTCTTTGACGCATGAACGGGATAAAAGTTTAACGGAAAGTAAAAAAAATCCCATTTCTTATGGCCATTATGAAAAAAAGTCGTACCTTTGCAGCATCAACAACAAACGAGCAACCATAAGCATAGAAAGATGAACCCGCAAAAGGTTGTTATTTCCGAAAATCTGACAGAGGCCCTCACGGCAGCCGTGGCTGAATGTGAGCATGACCGCACCTTTCTCCTCGTGGATGAGACGACGGAGCGCTGTTGTCTGCCATTGGTCAGCGACATGAGTTGCATCCGTGGTGCCAGGACCGTCGTCATTGGCGCCACCGATACACACAAGACGCTTGACTCTTTGTCACATGTGTGGGAAGCCTTAGGCGAGGGTGGTGCCACCCGTCACTCCTTATTAATAAATATAGGAGGAGGCATGGTGACCGACCTGGGAGGCTTTGCGGCCTCCACCTTTAAACGGGGCATCAATTATATCAACATCCCTACAACGCTGCTCGCCATGGTCGATGCCAGCGTGGGAGGAAAGACGGGCATCAACTTCCGGGGACTGAAAAACGAGATCGGCGTGTTCAGCAATGCCAGCACCGTCATCCTCGACACGGCATTCCTTAAAACCCTTGATGCCGCAAACATCTGTTCGGGCTACGCCGAAATGCTCAAGCACGGACTGATATCGAATGAGAAGATGTGGGCAGAACTCGTCAACTTCGACCTCACCCAACCCGATCTGGAACAATTGCGTACGATGGTGGCCGACAGCGTCGCCGTCAAACAGCGCATCGTCACAGAAGACCCCTTGGAACAGGGCATCCGCAAGGCACTGAACCTCGGCCACACCATTGGCCACGCCTTCGAGAGTTTCTCCCTCCAGTCATCTCTCTCGCCCCTCACCTCTCACCACTCACCTCTCTTGCATGGCTATGCCGTTGCTTACGGCCTTATCGGCGAACTGTACCTGAGCACCGTCAAGACGGGATTCCCCTCTGACAAGATGCACCAGACGGTGAGTTTCATCAAGGAGCACTATGGGAAGATGACTGTTACCTGCGATGACTATCCCACCCTGCTGGAACTCATGACCCACGACAAGAAGAACGTGGCAGGAACGATTAATTTCACCCTCTTAGGCGGTATCGGCGACATCCGTATCAACCAGACCGCCACGAAGGAAGACATATACGAGGCACTCGACTTCTACCGCGAGTGCTGACGAAGGACGACCAATCAACTTAATAGACCTGATCATATTACTAACTAATCGCAGATAGGGTCGCTCGTGAGAGTAGCCCTATCTCTTTTAAGGAGAGGTGAGAGGTAAGAGGTAAGAGGTGAGAGGTGAGAGAAATGATAATAGTCACTAACAATTAAACATAAAGGATATGAAGAAACTATTCATGCTGACGGCAGTGCTGCTGACAAGTGTCTGCACGCAGGCACAGCAACTGCCACTCGTCTACGAGACAGAGAACACCGGTATCAACGCCAACCCCGTGCTGCCCACGAAGGAACAGGGCACGAAGGTTGAAGCCCTGCCAGACCCCCTCGCATGGTCTGACGGCAGCGGACGTGTCAAGGACTTCAAGGACTGGAGCCTCCGCCGTGGTGAGATTGCCAAGGAGATCCAGCACTATGAAATTGGAACCAAACCGACAGTGGATCCTTCTGCCGTAAAGGCACGGATGGATGGCGACACACTGAAGGTGACCGTCACCGTGGGCGGACAGTCGCTCGAACTCAGCGCCCTCATCAACTATCCTTCTACAGGCAGCGCCCCCTACCCTCTGATGATCGGCACCAGCGGTATCTCACTGCCCAAGAGCATCTTTGAAAAGCGTCCTATCGCCACGATGGTCTACCGTGAGTCACAGGTGAACAACTATAGTCAGTTTGGTGCCCGCTTCGGCCGTAAGCCTGCCGGACGTGGCAACTACGACTTCGACCGTCTCTACCCCGACCTGAAAGACAATGGTGCCTACAGCGAGTGGGCATGGGGACTGAGCCGACTCATCGACGGTCTGCAGCAGTTAGGTCCTGAGGTGACGAAGATCGACACGAAGCATATCGGCGTCACAGGATGCAGTTATGCCGGCAAGATGGCCCTCTTCTGCGGCGCCTTCGACGAGCGTGTGGCACTGACCATCGCCCAGGAGCCTGGCGGCGGCGGAGTCGCTAACTGGCGATACTCCCGCTGGCTGAACATCCAGCCTGAGGCCGAGCAAGTGGAGAACCTCGACAAGACGGACTACAACTGGTTCAAAGAGAGTCTTCGTGAGAACTATGGTGAGGAGAACGTGGCCTACCTGCCCCACGACCACCACGAACTGGCAGCGATGGTCTGTCCCCGCGCCCTGCTGATGTTGGGCAATCCTGATTTCGTATGGTTGGCTGACCCTTCTGCCTACGTCTCGATGAACGGAGCCATGAAGGTATGGGAGCAGTTCGGCATTGCCGACCGTGTGGGCTATTCCATCGTCGCCAATCACGGCCACTGTCAACTGCCTGAGGTGCAGTTCCCTGAGGTGGAGGCATACATCGACCGCTTCCTGCTCGGCAAAACAGATGCAAACACCACCGTCCGCATCGCACCAGAGCCCTACAAGGACATCGATCTCAACTACTGGATTCCTTGGTAGGGAAACTTCCTCCCCTAAGTTAGGGGAGGTCAGGAGGGGTCTGAAGATGCGCCTATCCCTCGCCCCTTGCTAATTCCTCTGCCTGCCTTCTGGCAGGCTTTTTTGTTTCCGTCATGGGAATCTCGCTGACATGAATGTACGCTTTCGGACGCTGGAACTTGGGCAGCACCGCCTCACAGACCCTCTTCGCCTCTTCCACATCGCCCTCCGTCAGCATCACGACCACCTCGCCGAACTTCTTGTCCGGCCTTTTACTTATTAAATAAGGTATGCTCAAATGGCCTTTCAGCATCCGTTCCACCTCCTCCGCCTGGATCTTGATTCCCCCCGAGCAGATCACATTATCCTTCCTTCCCAGAATCTTGAAGGGGACATTGGCGACACAGGGGGACTGTCCCTCGTGTGCGGAGTTTGCGGAGCACATCAGGGACTGTCCCCTCTGTGTCGCCAACTCGGCGATATCATTCGTCACCAGCCGCTCTTGACACACCTCCGGCGCATCGATCACCAGACACCCCTCCTCATTCAGACTGACACTCACCGACGGGAACGGCGTATACCACTCCGATGCCTCTGGCCCATTCAGTCGTCTCAATGCGATATGCGATAGTGTCTCCGTCATCCCATACGTACTCCACACATGATTCGGAAACGACTTCAGTTCCTCTGCCAGAGCCTCGTCGATGGCCCCACCGCCAATAATCAGGTGCTTGATCATCATCAGCCGCTCTCTCTCCCCCGGCACCTGCAACGAGTTATACACCTGCATCGGCACCATCGCCGCGAAAACAGGGACTACATTTGTTTTTCCCAATGGATGTCCGCTTGGCTCAACGACAATCAACCTCAGACCTCTCTCTATCGCCCGCACTACCATCATCTTGCCAGCGATATAGTCGAGCGGCATACAGAGCAAGGCCGTATCGCCCTCCTTCAGTCCTAAGAAGTCACAGGTGATCTTCGCCGAGGCCAGCATCCGCCGCTTCTCCACCAGCATCCGCTTCGGCTCCCCAGTACTCCCGCTCGTCTTCACCTCGACATACGGACTGTCGCTATTCCATTCCTCCAAAAACTCCTCTAAAGACATAGTAATTTTTTAAAGACATAGTAACATAATAACATTTATTCTAGGCATAGTATCAAATAAAGACATAATAACATAATAACAATTATTCTTGGCAAAGTATCTTTTATATCTGAAGCATAATAACCCTTGACTACACATAATAAATCTGTTACTATAAATATGTTTCTATAAAAATATGTTACTATAAATATGTTAATATGTTACTATGTCTTTAAAAAATACTCTGTCTTTAAAATTACTCTGTCTTTATCCAGAGTTTATCACCGCGTATGTCTAATCCCATATCGACATTATCCGTAAACAACTGTCCAGTCCCAAGGCCTTGCGGCATCGTGATGTCGTCGCCATAGACGTCTGAGGCGAACTGTGCGATGGCATTCAGTCCGATGTTACTCTCCAGGGCCGACGTGATCCACGAACTGATACCCTGTTCCTTAGCGTCTGCAATCCACTCCCTGCATCCCATCATGCCGCCATGCAACGACGGTTTCAGGATGATATAACGCGGTTTGATGATGTTCAGCATGTGACGCTTCATCTCCGGATCATTCACGCCGATCAGTTCTTCGTCGAGTGCGATGGGCAGGGGCGATTCACGGCAGAGTTCCGCCATATACGCCCACTGTCCCTGACGTATGGGCTGTTCGATACTGTGGATGGCATACTGCGACAGGAGTTCGAGTTTATACAGCGCCTCCTCGTACTTAAAGGCCCCGTTGGCATCCAGCCGCAGTTCCACCTCGTGGAAAGAGAACCGCTCACGGATACGTTTCACCAGATCCAGTTCCTGTTCGAAGTCGATGGCGCCGATCTTCAGTTTCACGCAACGGAAGCCCTTCTCCAGTTTCTCCTCCATGCGCTTCAGCATCTCCTCATAACTGCCCATCCACACCAGTCCGTTGATGGGAATCCCCACCTCGCCTCGGCTGAAGGCTGTATCGAATAAAAGAGGTGAGAGGTCAGAGGTGAGAGGTGAGAGATGACTCTGGAGGGAGAGTAGAGCCGTCTCGAGTCCGAAGAGCATCGACGGATAGTCCCTCAGATCGTCATACGGTATCTCTCCCGTCCGACACACCGTCTCACACATCTTACGGAGTATCTTCCCGTACGCCTCATCGCCCATCGCGTCGCAACTCAGATCCGGCAGCGGCGCACACTCCCCTACCCCTTCACTCACACCGTCCGACAGCGTGACATACCACACCTTCCTCTCCGTATACACACCCCTCGACGTCCCCGCCGGCTGCTTGAAATGCAATGTCCGCTCAGACACAGTAAATTTTAAAGACATAGTATTTTCTAAAGACATAGTAACATATTAACAAATTAACAAATATAATTAACCGAATTGTTTGCGATAGACACGATATTTACGTTTGAATTGCAGTTCATCTGAACCAAAATTAATCAAGAGTCCGTGATCGATACCCGTTGCCGTAAGATAATTCACCAGTTGGATCTCATGAGCCATATGCAATGACTGCACAGCCTTCAATTCCAGAATCAAAACACCCTCTACGACAATATCAGCCTTAAAATCACCCACAAGCACATTTTCATAATACACACTGATTGGTTTTTCTGCCTCGTAAGCCAATCCCCGCCTATTAAGTTCCACCATCATTGCATTCTTATATACCGACTCCAAATACCCCGGTCCCAACGCCCTTCGGATATTCTTCGAGCACTCCATCACTGTCCGTATCAGCACCTCAACATCCATACTACTCCACCCTATATTATGTTTATATATTATTCTGTCACAATATTGTTAATATGTTATTATGTCTTTTATTTGTTAATCTGTCTTTTATTTGTTAATCTGTCTTTTATTTGTTAATCTGTTACTATGTCTTTAAAAAGTTACTCTGTCTTTTATTTGTTAATCTGTTACTCTGTCTTTAAAAAGTTACTCTGTCTTTACGGCAGTTTCGGATACTTCTTAAAGTCCGGCTTCCGCTTCTCCAGGAACGCCTTTCCGCCCTCTTGTGCCTCGTCGAGGAAATAGTACAGCATCGTCGCGTCGCCGGCCAGTTCTTGGATACCCGCCTGGCCGTCGAGTTCCGCGTTCAGTCCGGCCTTGATCATCCTCAGTGCCAGCGGCGAACGCTCCATCATCTCCTCGGCCCAAGCCACACACTCATCCTCCAGTTGTTCGATGGGCACCACCTTGTTCACCATCCCCATCGCCTCAGCCTCACGGGCCGAATACTGTCGGCAGAGGAACCAGATCTCACGCGCCTTCTTCTGTCCGACGATACGTGCCAGATAACTGCTGCCGAATCCTGCGTCAAACGATCCCACCTTCGGCCCTGTCTGTCCGAAGATCGCATTCTCCGAGGCAATCGTCAGGTCGCAGACCAGGTGCAGCACATGTCCGCCACCGATGGCATAGCCGTTCACCATCGCGATCACCGGCTTCGGCAACCTTCTGATCTGCATCTGCACGTCGAGCACACTCAGACGGGGCACGCCCTCGTCGTCCACATAGCCGCCACGACCTTTCACATGCATGTCACCACCACTGCAGAACGCATGCTTCACGTCCCGAAGCGTCTTACCCTCTGGCACCTCACTCATCGCACCCGTCAGCAGCACCACGCTCACCTCCGGCATCTCACGGCACATGGCGAAGGCCTGACTCAGTTCCCACGTCGTCTTCGGCGTGAAGGCATTACGATACTGCGGACGGTTGATTGTGATCTTTGCGATGCCGTTATACTCCTCAAACAGGATCTCCTTGAACTCACGGACAGTCTTCCAAACTCTTGTTTCCATCACCATTATTCTTTAGTTACGGGTTGATTCTCCTTTGTCCAGGCAATGATGCCACCCTTCAGGTTCACGGGCTTGTATCCCTCCTTCGCCAACAGCGAGGCGGCATGAGCAGAGCGTCGGCCACTGCGGCAATACACGGCGATGGTCTTCTCCTTGGGCAGTTGCTGAAGGACCTGCGCCACGAAGTCATCCTTAAACTGGTCGATGTTGACGGCATCCTTGATGTGCGCCTCGCTGAACTCAGCAGCCGTCCTCACGTCCAGGACCACCGTATTCGTGTCAGCAACCAACTCGGCGAATGCCTGCACATCCATGTCCTCATAATTCTGGCTGCACGCTGTATTCAGTCCAAGTGCCGCCAACAGGATTGTAAAAATCTTCTTCATATTTCTTCTTTTGGATTAATAATAATGCTGCAAAGATACGAATAAGTCGGCAGAATACAAAATAATTGGGAACTTTTCTATCGGTTTCCACAGGATGCCAATCATCTGCCGGACGGAAAATAACGGCTCTGTCCGGAAAAGAGCATCAAGCGAAAGAGGCTGTGTCGGGAATGACACAGCCTCTTGATGGCAGGATGTTTGGGAGATTCTAATACCCGAGTTGTTTCATCTGGTCTCGGATCGTGCTGACGGGGAAGGATGGACAGGCCTTGTGGACGCCCTCCAGTTCGCAGTGGCCGACGATCTCGGCATCGGGATAGTCCTGCTTCAGCGAGCAGAGCAGCGTGAGGAGGGCCTTCTTCTGGGCAGGGGTGCGGGTGTCGGCAGCACGGCCACGGTCGTCGAGGCCTCCCTCGTAGCAGACGCCGATGGAGTGGGCATTGTAGTGTCGGGCGTGGGCGCCGACCATCTCCTCGGGACGGCCGAAGTGCAACTGTCCGTCGCGGGTGATGTAGTAGTGATAGCCGCAGCACTTCCAGCCGCGGGCCTGGTGCATCTGGTCGAGCATCTCCAGCGTCAGGTGCTGGTCCGGTCTGCTCGCCGTGCAATGAATGATAATCAGATCTATTTTTCTCATTTTGTTTTTTTTAATGTCCCGCAGAAATGAAGGAAATAAAAGAAATTTTACGCTTCGCTCCTCTATGCGCAGCCTGTGCCGAAGGCACTTTCCTTTATTTCTTTTATTTCTGCGGGACTAAAAATATAACAACTCTCCGTGTGGACAATCAGAGATTCATGCAGGATTGCATGAGGAAGGTTGACACGAAGGCGGTAATGACCGTTAGGACAAAATTTGCAATTTTATTAATCGTTTCTCGTTTCATATAATTGAAATTTTAAGAGTTAAAAAAAAATTATTTTTGCAGGGCAAGCCCTGCTGGTAATTCTTACTTTCTTCGGCGCGAAGAAAAAAGCATTGTTCTCTTACTTTCTTCGGCGCGAAGAAAGAAGCAAAGAAGCATCCACCCTAACCAAGCCTTGACCAATGGTCGACCTCTGTCGCGACTCGACAATGCCTGAGCAAGCTCCCATTGTTCTCGCTGCTCCATCGGTTCCCCTATATGGGAAGGATGTAACTGACTCCGGGGGCAAGCCGCCCTACGTCAGGGTTTTGGTATGGCTCACAAAGCCTGTGCCCCTGCGGGGTGAGCCATGGGTGTTTATCGGCTGCGCTGAGAGAAGCCGGGACACGGCTTGATATTATTATCGGCTGGCACATGGAGGGCCACGCGATGAGTTGAGTTTACCTGGCTGGCACATGGAGGGCCACGCGATGAGTTGAGTTTACCTGGCTGGCGCATGGAGGGCCACACGATGACTTTTTATCCGCTAGCCCAATGATATAGCACTTTTTCTGCCTCAATGTGAGCCCCTTTCCAAGGGGCGGCGCAAGCGGGGATGTAGACAATCATGGCTCGCCCGAAGGGCACAGGCTTTGCGAGCCATACCAAAATCCTGACGGAGGGCGGCTTGCCCCCGGAGTCAGTTACGCCCGCCCCATATAGGGGGCGGCTCGGTGGGGGTGGATGTCTCTTTTAGTTCTTTTCTCTGCGCCAGAGAAAA
>JAEEGJ010003029.1_pt1 | contig 70374 bp, 58 predicted proteins | sample 8958761 | NCBI WGS metagenome assembly JAEEGJ01 (sample SAMN16246546, study PRJNA631951) | gut metagenome | biome: gut microbiome; feature: rumen; material: RS-attached | host: Bos | place: Iran: Karaj | collected 2018-10 | reverse complement strand
GAAGACCAAATACATGAACTTGCCATCCGTTACCGCCGATCGTATCAGCGATTCGTTCACTAAAGCATATGGTTTGGGAACGGTACAAGCGAGCCGTATCAAGCAAGTCATCATAGACACCTACGAGCAATTCGGTATTACACGCGATTCCAACACTTGGGATCGACCGCTGCCGACCATAAACGATGTCGTACAAAACTATCTGGAGCAGAACGACGCACATGATTCGGTATTCGCGCTCTTCAGTAAACTGAGCGACTATTCTATCTTCACACCGGATAACACCCAATGTGTTTCCCTGTTCGAATGGCTGGATGGCGTAAAAGTCATCGACCTTACCATCTATCCGGAGGATACCAAGAAAGTGATTGTATCGCTCATCTTGGATCTCTTCTACGAGGAAATGCGTTTGCTCGGCGAAAGTAAGACATCCGGCCGCTTCCGCGAACTGCGTGCAATGATATTAGTGGATGAGGCGCACCAGTTCCTCAACAAGGACTTTAAAGCCTTTCGAAATATCATCAGCGAGGGTCGTATGTTTGGAGTAGGCATGATTCTTTCGACACAGAATGTATCTGACTTTAAGTCTTCAAAGATGGATTATTCATCGTTCATTGGAAGTTGGATTATCCATCATGTAAATAACATCTCTCGTGGTGAGATAGCAAATATCTTTGGCGCAGCGGATAACAATTATCAAGGCTACATGGACTACATTACTAATGCCAAGAAGTTCGAAAGTATCTGCAAACTGGGCAACACCATTGTCGGCATTCGTGACATTCCTTATTTTGAACTCATTCAAACTGACAATAGGTTTTTTGAATAGTAGATTGTCTTCGTGATATTCCGCACACAATAAAACCAATATCGATGTATTGAAAACGATAATGATTGATAATCACCGATTTGAACGTGCCAGACAAATTCAAAGACAAATACAAGATATCGTCAAATCGTTTGAGAGGATGGGATTATGCCAGCAGCGGGCATTATTACATCACCATCGTCACCGCCGAACGTAAGAGGTTGTTCGGGGAAATCGTGAACGGCGAAATGGTCTTGAACGATTGGGGACAAATCGTTTATGACGAATTTTTCAAATCGTTTGAGATGCGCGACGAATTGTTTTTGGGCGAATTCGTTTTGATTCCCGACCATTTGCACGCCATTGTCATTTTGGATAAATCGAAATGCATGGATATGGGGGCGTGTGGGGATGAATTGCGTGGGGATGTGTCGTTCGGCCCTGTAGAGACGCACGGCCGTGCGTCTCTACCCCAACCGACACCGATACCGACACCCCAACGGACATGTGCCCCAACACCGTTGATGCCCACACAATTCCAACGCCAACCCCAATCCATATCGTCGTTTGTGGCCGGTTTCAAATCGGCAACGGTCAAACGGATTGACGATTGGATTGATGCGAACCAACCGACCATGGCAAAATTAACAAAAACAATCCCCTGTGGCAATCGAATTATTATGACCACATTATCCGCGATGTAATAGAATACCAATACATTGCGGAATACATTGTCCGTAATCCGATGGAATGGAAGGATGAGGAATCGAATGAAGAATGAAAATCAAGCGACCGACCCTACCACACCCCGATATGCGATGTCGGGTTTTCATATTAAGATGGGCGGATTCCTAGTTGCCGCAGCCATAGATGCCCGCCATCGCACAAGCCAGCGTTGGCATGACATGGCTGCTTCGCTCTGAGAGATTGGGAACGCCAAAGACCGACTGGGTTGGGCGCGCGGGCCCGGCCGACATGGGGGAGGAGCGGTCGCCAAGTGCGGTGGGCCCTTGATGTCGGCCTTGATTCTTCGGTTACTTCTCATCAAGGAGAAGGAACAAGATAACCGCAGCCATAGATGCCCGCCGTCGCACTTGTCTGCGTAGGCATGACATGGCTGCTGGAGCCATCCGCACCCTGATGCAATATCCCCCAAACAATAAATGACAATTCGTGGTACATTAACGGTAATTCGTGTAAAAGCAAACAACCAATGCCAATACATTGCAACAGAATTTCCTCCGTCCCCTTGCGGGTTTGTGGAAAAGTTGTAATTTTGCAGGCAGTTGGTCGCGGACACGGAATGAAAAACCAGTGGATTATCAAGACGTAAGGGGCGGCCGAAAGGATGTTCCCTCCAGCGATAACAGATTAACCCCTCAAAAGAGAGGGGTTTTCTTTTTCTCGTTTTATGAGGCTTTTGAATGCCAAGCTCTTGTTTCGCTTACGTATTTCTTCAACATAGTAATAAGTGTCCCCAATCTGTTTGGTGTATTTCAATACAGTGTTATGATGCGAAATGTCAGTTTGTGCAGACACTTCCACTTTGTCCCTGTTTTTGATGATGAAAGGGATAAGCAGATAGTCTTCGAGAGAAAGGGGAACCCTATCATTGCTTTTGAAGCCATGTCGTTTCTCGGCATGCTGTATTCCTGATGTTTCAATGACATGCTTGAAGCCTTTTAGGTTGATGCCATGACTGGCAGCGAGCGACATCAACTCCTCGTCGATGTTTTCGTCAATGATGCAGAACTTGTAGTCACAACTTGTCCCAATGAGTTCCACTAATTCGGAAAATGGAATCTTCGTTGTTTGCTCTTTATCAAATGGATTCTTTTTAGCCATAAGTAATATGTTTGAATTGTGTCGCAAAGATGCAACCCTTGTCAAGACTAAGCCGTTGAATAAACGTTTGTAGTCGACTGTAGTCGTTTGCTGTCGGATAAGTGATTGGAAATGAAATGTATGTGTTTCTCTTTTTTTTTGAAACAAATGCTTTGCATTCAACGTAGTTAAATCTTACATGAATCTGGCATAAATGGATCGCTTCGTCGTTCCTCCTCGCGATGACGCGAAGCGACGACAAGGGTGAGTCCCAGGGGCGTAGGAGATGGCGGATCCTTGTCCGCCATGACGGCAAGGGGAGGGGGTGTTGTCCGTTGTCGTGAAGGTGTATGGTGCGGTAGCCCAGCCCCGTAGGGGCGATAGGATTTTAAGCAGGTTGTGGAGCGGAGCGGAACTCCTGCGTGTAGCAAAAGATGCCCACCAACGCACCTGTCCACGCTGGCATGACATTGCTGCTGTACCCACCACCACCCTGATGCAATATCCCCAAACAATTAATGACAATTCGTGGTGCATTAACGGTAATTCGTGTAAAACAAACAACCAATGACAATTCGTTGCAATAGAATTTTCTCCATCCTCTTGCGGGTTCGTGGAAAAGTTGTAATTTTGCAGGCAGAAATCAATAGGGGAACAGTCCGTTGACGTCCACAATTTGGTGATGACCTTTCGAGTGAGCCAACCTGTCGATTTCTTTTTTTTATGCTTCTATTGCAGTAATGCAATATTGTATCTTCTCTCCTGTGCGTTTCACACCAACCATCATTTTTACAAGGCCAATGCCTATCAATTCATAGTGCATTTCCAGCATATAGGAAAATATCTTTTGATTGGCGACCCCTTTCTTCGGAGGTTTGGGCTTTCCATATACCACGGCATATCGTAATATGGTGTCCAATTGTAGAAGAGCCAAGGTTGAAGAATATTTCTTTGAGGCATGACGCATGGTCTCGGTTATTGAAAGATAGCGAATGTTGATATAATCTTTCAACGAGCGGTTGTATACTCTTTTGTCTGGATTCTCCTCCGTCCATTTGCGATACACTTGTGAAATGATCTCTTGACGTTGTTTCATGGCTTCTTTTCCATCCTCCATGGGAATCAGGAAGATCTTGTCGTCTTGTGCTTCCATATAAGTGTGTTTTATTATCGTTGCAAAGATGCAACCTTTGTCAAGTCCTATCCGTTGATTAAACGTTTGTAGTCGACTGTTGTCGTTTGCTGTCGGATATAGTGCTGATATTGTGTTCTATATGCCGCAGCCATAGATGCCCGCCAGCGCACAAGCCAACGTCGGCTTGGCATGGCTGCTAGTCCCAAGCTGGGGGATGGCACGATTGGCAAAAAACAGCTCCGCAAGAATATCCATTCCTGCGGAGCTGATTTATATAAGATTTGTGTCAGATTTAACTTCGTTGAATGCAAAGCATTTGACTACGTCGAACGCAAAGCGTTTGTTTCCCAAAAGAATCAAATTCTCTCTCTCAGCAGCTGCATGGCTTTCGGCAGTCCGTCAGCATTGCGACCACCGGCCACGCAGAGGGTCTTCTGTCCGCCACCACCGCCTTGGATTTCCTTGGCCACCTCACGGATGAGCTTGGTGGCATCCAAGCCCTTGGCATCGGCGAAGGCCTCAGGCAACAACAGGCAGAGCGAAGGCTTGCCTTCGGCCACGGAGCCAAGGATGGCGATGGTGCTTTCGTTCATCTGCTTGAGCATCAAGGCGATGTTGCGGAGTTGGTCGCCGCTGCATGGCAGGGTCTCCATGATGAATTTGTAGCCTTCGTGGTCGAGGGCTTTCTCTTGGAGGCGTTCGGCCATGGCTTGGGCTTTCTCCTGCATAAGGTGCTCCACCTCTTTCTTCAAGGCGGAGTTTTGTTCGCTGAGCGAAGTCACGCCTTTCACCAGGTCGGGCGTCTTGATGGTCTCGCGGATGCGTCCAATCAAATCCAGCTGTTCGTCAAGGTATTGCTCCACAGCCTCGCCGGTGATGGCCTCGATGCGGCGGATGCCAGCGGCGATGGCGCTCTCGGAAACAATCTTGAACATGCCGATGTTGCCCGTGGCGCTGGTGTGGCAACCACCACAGAGCTCCATGGAATAGTCTTTGTCGAAGACCACCACGCGCACCTTGTCGCCGTATTTCTCGCCAAATAATGCCGTGGCACCCATGGCTTTAGCTTCGTCAATCGGGATTTCGGCGTAGGTCACGTTCGGGATGTTCTCGCGAATCTTTTGGTTGACGACATTCTCCACCTGACGGATTTCTTCAGGCGTCATCTTGGCGAAGTGGCTGAAGTCGAAGCGCAGACGCTGGTCATCGACCAACGAGCCCTTTTGCTCGACATGGCTACCTAAGACTTGTCTTAAAGCGGCGTGCATCAGGTGGGTGGCGCTGTGGTTGTTGGCGATGCGCTGACGACGCTCCACGTCGATGGCGGCAGTGAAAGCCACCTCGGGGTTCTGCGGCAGCTGCTCGGTGATATGAATGACCAGATTGTTTTCCTTGACGGTGTTTACGATCTTGATGGTCTCGTTCTCGGAGGTCAAGGTGCCGGTGTCGCCTACCTCACCGCCCATCTCGGCATAGAACGGGGTCTTGTCGAGGACGATCTCGAAATGGGTCTTCTTTTTGGTCACCACCTCGCGGAAACGCAGGATGTGGCTCTCGCAGCTCATGTCAGTGTAGCCGACAAACTCGGTGGGCTGCTCGCTTTCGTTCACTACCACCCAGTCGCCGTTGGCTTTCTCGGCGGCTTTGCGCGAGCGGTTCTTTTGCTCTTCGAGGTTGGCCTTGAAGCCTTCCATGTCGACGCTGATGCCCTTCTCGGAGGCCATCAGCTGGGTGAGGTCGATGGGGAAGCCGAAGGTGTCGAACAGCTCGAAGGCGAAGTTGCCGTCGATGTCCTGACCCTTGTGTTGTTCCACATAACCCTCAAAGCGCTTGATGCCTTGTGCCAAGGTGCGCAAGAAAGCAGCTTCCTCTTCGCGGATGACCTTGCCGACCAACTCCTGTTGCGCCTTGATTTCAGGGAAGTTGTATTCCATTTGTTGCACAAGGATGGGTAATAAGTTGCACACAAAGGGCTCTTCGAAGCCGAGGAAGGTGAAACCATAACGCACGGCACGGCGCAACACGCGTCGGATGACATAGCCGGCACCGTTGTTTGACGGCAACTGTCCGTCGGCGATGGCGAAGCTCACGGCACGCAGGTGGTCGGCGATGACGCGCATGGCGACATCGGTCTTCTCGGCCTTGCCGTATTCGATGCCCGACATCTTGGCGATGGCTTGGATGATGGGTTGGAACACGTCGGTGTCGTAGTTCGAGGTCTTGCCTTGCAGCACGCGGACGAGGCGCTCAAAGCCCATGCCCGTGTCGACGTGCTTGGCAGGGAGTTCCACCAGATGGCCGTCAGCCATGCGGTTGTATTGCATGAACACGAGGTTCCAGATCTCGATCACTTGCGGGTCGTCCATGTTGACGAGGTCGCGGCCAGGGATTTGCTTGCGGGCGGCATCGTCGCGCAGGTCGATGTGAATCTCGGAACAGGGACCGCAGGGACCCGTATCGCCCATTTCCCAGAAGTTGTCCTTCTTGTTGCCGTAGATGATACGGTCTTCGCTGACGTGCTCCTTCCAGTAGCCGTAGGCTTCCATGTCGGCAGGCTGGCCGTCCTTCTCGTCGCCGCCAAAGACGGTGACATAGAGACGGTCCTTGTCAATTTTCACCACCTCGGTGAGGTATTCCCAAGCGTAGGCGATGGCTTCTTTCTTGAAGTAGTCGCCAAACGACCAGTTGCCCAGCATCTCGAACATGGTGTGGTGGTAGGTGTCATGCCCCACTTCCTCCAAGTCGTTGTGCTTGCCCGATACGCGCAGGCATTTCTGCGTGTCGGCGGCGCGGTTCCATTTGGCAGGCTGGTTGCCCAAAAAGATGTCCTTGAACTGGTTCATGCCAGCGTTGGTGAACATCAGGGTCGGGTCGTTCTTCACCACGATGGGGGCGGAGGGAACGATGGCGTGCTCCTTCGAACGGAAGAAGTCCAAAAAGCTATTTCTTATTTCGTATGCGTTCATTTATAGTGAGTTATGTGTTATTGCTTCAAAAATTACTTCAAAAAAACGTGCAAATTTACGCTAAATATTCTATTTTTGCACAATAGTTTTTGAATCTCCTCGTTATTTAGGGCTGATTTTTGAAGGTTTATGGCAAAACAGAAACGATATATTTTCAATCAGAAGACGCAGGACTATGAGGTATTGGATACGCCAGTATCGAAAAAAGTCACGCGTTTTGTGTTGATTTTCCTGGTGGTTTGCGGCATTGCCTTCGCCTTCGCCTTTTTGCTGTTCACCTTTTTCAAATCGCCGAAAGAGAAGATGCAGGCGCGTGAGTTGGAATTTATGAAACTGCAATATGAGGTTTTGAACGACCGCTTGGATAACTTGGAGGTGCTGATGACCGACATGGAGCAGCGCGACAACAATCTGTATCGTGTCATGTTTGAGGCGGATCCTATTCCGTCGTCGGTGCGTCGCTCGGGCTTTTCGGATGCCGACCGTTATGCCGGCTTGTATGGCTATTTCAATTCGGCACAGGTGGTCAGTGCAGCGCGAAAGCTGGATGTGATTGCAAGTCAACTCTATAACCAGTCGGTGTCGTATGACACTTTGTTTGCTTTGGCGCGTAACAAGTCTCAAATGTTGGCTTGTATTCCGGCCATTTTCCCGCTGAAAGAGACGGAAGTCAAATACATCTCTTCCTATTTTGGCTATCGTCCCGACCCGATTTATAAGATTGAGAAATTCCATACCGGCATCGATTTCTCTGCTGCTATGGGAACTGAGGCATACGCCACGGGTGATGGCAAGGTCGTCGATGTGGAACGCAACGAATGGGGTTACGGTACCATGGTGGTCATTGATCATGGCTATGGATACAAGACGCGATATGCTCACCTCCAAAAAGCGGCTGTCAGGAAAGGTCAGAAGGTGAAACGCGGTCAAAAGATAGGCTATGTCGGGGATTCGGGAAAGACTACGGGCGTCCATCTGCACTATGAAGTGCTGAAAAACGATGCGCAAGTCGACCCCATCAATTTCTTCTACAACGACTTGACCCCTGACGAATACGAGCAAATCCTGCAACAGTCGACTTTACCCACTCAAACGATGGACTAATACAGACGCTTTGCGTCATTGCGAGGAACGAAGCAATCTAGAAAAAGCAGAAAACTATGGAAGAAGGCATAACCACCGGAAAATACTACTACAGCATCGGCGAAGTGGCCGCGATGTTCAACGTGAACACCTCGATGATCCGCTATTGGGAAAAGGAATTCGACGTGCTTCGTCCGCGCAAGAACAAGAAGGGCAACCGCCTCTTCACCGAGCGCGACGTGCGCTACGTCCATGTCATCTACCATTTGTTGAAGGAGAAAGGCTATACCTTGGCGGGCGCGAAGCTGGCCTTGAAGGAGAAGTTCAGCGAATATGAAGAGAAGGTCATCCTTTTGGAGACCCTTGAGAAGACCCGCAGTTTCCTTCTCGATTTGGATAAAGCCTTGGCGGAAAGGCAGAATAAGGCCTAAGCCTCATTCTTTCATTCCTTCAATCGTATAGCCCGCCTTTTCAAGCAGCTTTAACACACCTTTCTCACCACAGAGATGTCCTGCTCCTACGACAAAGAGCGTGGGCTGCTCGGCCATCATGTCGGGCATCACTTCAACCCAGTTGCGGTTGCGGTTGTTGATCAAGCGGTCTTCGTCTTCTTCCGATGTACCGCAATCAAGATTCGACTCTTCCTCCATGGCATCCTCGATTTGCTTGAGGTTCTGCGAGAAGTAGGCGGTCGTGATGCTTTTGACCATTTCATTTGCGACATCGAAGTGGTCGACCATGCACATCAGGTCGTTCACCTGCTTGTCCAACGGAGCACCATAGAGTATGCCCATCTGGAAATCAACGGTTTCAAATCCCTTGACGGCTTTGCCATTTTGCAAGGCGTTCATCTGGAAATAGTTGTCGATCAGTTCCATGGGGTTGAACGACGTGGTTTCTTTCATGTAGGAGGTTAGGGAAAGCGTGGTGGAGAGGGCAGCAGGCGTCATTTTGTCGATTTGGGCGGCATAAGCCTCGTCGTTTAGATCGGAGCCCATCACGTCAAGCAGCAGAGCATTCAGCCGCTCAAGTTGTTCGGCAGTAAGCAGCGACGAAAGCGTGGTCCCTTCGGGGAGCATCTGCGCCTTTAGAAGTTTTGCGGTATTCTCTGGCTTGAAGGCGTCCATCATGTCCAGTTCGCCACAAACCTGGTTGGTCTGTTCCATTGCCTGGTGCATTCCTGGAATGCTATCGACAAACGATGAGGGCGCCAAATGGTAGGTGCCGACAATATAGCTGGGTGATTCAAGGCCGTTGCCGGAGATGCGATAGAGGATTTGCGCCTGTGTGTAGGTGAAGCAGGCGATAATGGCCATTGCCAATAGTATTGTTTTTCTCATTTTTGTATGTTTTATGTGTTCGTTTTTATTCTTCCAAGAGGTTTCTGGCCTTCAGATAAATCCTCCATTTTTCAAGCACTTGCTTCATGTCGTCGGGCAACTCAGAGGTGAACATCATCTGTTTGCCTGTGGTGGGATGCACGAAGCCTAACTCCTTGGCATGCAAGGCGTGGCGCGGCATGATTTTGAAGCAGTTGTCGATGAATTGCTTGTATTTCGAGAAGGTGGTGCCTTTCAGGATGACGTCGCCGCCATACATCGCGTCGTTGAACAATGGATGACCGATGTATTGTGAATGGACGCGAATTTGGTGGGTGCGGCCGGTCTCAAGGCGGTATTCGTTCAAGGTCACATAACCGAAGCGTTCCAGCACTTTCCAATGGGTGATGGCGTCTTTGCCGTGGTCTCCATTGGGATAGACGGTCATCTTGCGGCGGTCGCTGGTGCTGCGCCCGATGTTGCCCTCAATGGTGCCTTCGTCAGCGTCGAAGTCGCCCCAAACCAAGGCGTTGTAACGACGATGGATGCTGTGTACAAAGAACTGGTGCGCCAACATGGCTTGAGCAGCCTCGTTTTTGGCTACAATCATCAGTCCGGTGGTGTCCTTGTCGATGCGGTGGACGAGGTAACCGAAGCGGTTTTCGATGTTCTGGTGGGTCTGCTCGAAATAGTAGGCCAAGCCGTGGAGCAGTGTGTGTTCGAAATTGCCGTGACCGGGATGCACCACCAAGCCTGCTTGCTTGTTGATGACGATGACATCGTCGTCTTCGTAGACGATGTTCAAGGGTATGGGCTCGGGCTTGATGTCGGTCTCACGGGGCGGATAGGTGAACACGATGGAAATCACGTCGTTGGGCTTCACCTTATAGTTCTGCTTGACGACCTTGTCGTTCACCAAAATGTTGCCCGCCTTGGCCGCATTCTGCACACGGTTGCGCGAGATGTTGGAAAGGTGATTGGTAAGGTAGGTGTCGATGCGCTCAGGTTGTTGCCCTGGGTCAACCGTCATGCGGATATGCTCGTATAGCTCGGTGCTTTCTTCGGCGAGCTCGTTGTCTAAGGTTTCGATGAGGTCGTCGTTCATTTGCGGATGATGAATTTTTGGTTGATGACTTGTCCTTCGCGTGTGGTGATGTTGAGGAAATACATTCCGTCATTCAGCTGGTCTACAGGGATTTCTGTCTGATATTCACCTTGATAGACTTTTCTTCCCGTGAGGTCGTAGATGCTCACTTGACCACCATTGATGTTGCCCTCAAGATGCAAGGTGTTTTGCACTGGATTGGGGTAGAGCGTTATGGCTTCTGAGCCTGTCGAAGGGCCGTTCTCTTCCACTCCGATGAAATAGGAGGCTCCCACCACGGGACGGATCATGAGCGAGCCGTGCTTGCTGCTGGGTTGCCACGAGCCGTTGGTGTTGATGAAGTTGTATTGGATGTTGTCGTTGGAGGTGTCGAGGCCGATGTTGATGAGGTCGTCAGAGCGTTGTTCGATGCCCACATAGAAAGCACCGGCAAGGGCTACGGTCCTGTCGAATTTGTAATAGCTGAAACGATAGATTTGTTCCTGCCATTGCGGACGTTGAGATGAAAGACGATAGACCTCTTCGCCAGGCTTGCCGTTCTCGTCTTTCCAAACCACGATGTCGAAATACTTGTTGTTGGCATCGTTGAGGGTATGGTTGAAGAGCAGTTGCACGCCTTGGATGGTGTCGTAGTCTGTCATGTCGAAGCGCACGGCAAACTTTCCTCCAGCGGGTCGCACGCCGAAGCCCAACTCTGGCGTGCCGTCGTCGTAGGCATAGTAGTTGTACATGCCCAAACGGTAAATCATGGAGTCAGCCAATGGAGGATAGGTCGTGGAATCGTAAACATAATGGCTGATTTGGTAGGAAACGGAGTCATACCACATGTTGAGGGCAAACAACTCGCCGACATAGGGGCAGGCAGGGGATTCGCCGCCAAATTCGGGGCAGTTCAGATAGCCCGCTTCACGATAGGGGTGGATGGTCACAGGGTCCAACACGCGCATGTAATACTGTCCACCACCGATTTGCTGTACCTTATAATAATAGTTTACCTCATGGTCGATGCCATCGAGGTTGGCGATGTCGATTTCCAGGTTTTCACGAATGGAGGAATTGGGATTGATGCGGTACTGACGGTAGGGGATAGACTGGTAGCGGTTGAAGAACGAGGGACGCTGTCCCGAGAAGGTCAGCATGGGGTAGTCGGTGTCGTCAAACGTTCGATTGATGTTCAGGTAGACGAAGTCGATGTTCCAGTTGTCTTCGTTGCTGCGGTTGGCCGGTAGCGACCCGTTGACGATGCTGGCGTAGTTGTAGAATCGGAAATAGAAATCGTTGCGGAAGTATTTCACGTCACGGATGGGAATCATCACCTGCTCGAAATAGCGGCCATCATGATTCATCATAAAGCTATCCAATCGTTGCCCTGGCACACTCCAGATGTGGTACCAAGTGGTGTCGGCCACCGTGGTGAATACCGAGTCGCAGGGGACGGCAATTGTGCCTTGCGTGAGCGGGGTCAAGGTGTCGGTAATGATGGTGAACAGTCCAGGCTGGCAACCTACCGAAGCCCATACGGTATCGCCAGGAAACAGCGTGTCGACTTGCATCTCTGCAAAGATGTCGGCGATGCTATAGTTTTGGTAATCAAGGAACAGGAACTCCTGATGCTCGGTGGTCGTTCCGAACTGAAGCACCAATGAATCCTGTGTTTCGGGTGAATTGCCGTTGCCTTGGGGTTGGTAATAGAAACTCAAATAAACCGAGTCGGCAGGCGTGAGGGCGCGGGGCTCTGGCTCCATGATGGAGTCCAAGCGAATCCTGACCGAGGTGAGATATTCAGCCACAAAGGCGTTGCTGATGGCGTAGTTGTAAACGCGACCGTCGGCGTCCAACACGTCGAACGTAGCCCCGTTTCGGTTGGGCGGACAGAGCGGGAAACCATCGTTCACCAGCACGTTGTTGTCGGTCCATTTCGTTGAATCGGGATACACGTTGGAATGGCTGAAGTCATCGAAGAAAGGCAGAAAGCGTGCCTCGGCGACACCTCTTCTGACTGGTGCTTTTTCCGATGAACTCTTGAAAGGGGTCAATATCTCCTGGGCGACGGCTTGGCTTGTCAAACAGCCGAAAGCCATGATGAGGCCCAAGGCTTTAAAAGTTATCTTCAAATTCTTTTGGTTCTTCATAGTCGGTGGTCTCTATCGTTTCTGTAATCGTGTCAATAACAAATTTTTCCGGCACATTGGTCAGGGAGTCTTCGTGCAACAATTCCTTCATCTCTTTCTTGAAATCCATGGTGCGGTTGGAATGGTACCAGACGTCGATGTAGGTGCCCGCCTTCACCGATCCCGAACTGGGACCAGGGCTCATGCGTCTGACGCACATGTATTGGATGCTGTCTTTGTCTTCGAAAGCCACTTGGCCGAGGTTCAAGCCGGCGAGGTTGAGTATGCGTTTTGCTTCGGTTGCAGGCGTACCAATCAGGTTAGGCACTTTGATTCTGGTCTTGTCCTGCCCAATGCCGACTTTCAGCTCAATCTTGCTGCCCTTCACGAGCTCGGTGCCTTCTTGGATAGGCTTGCCTTCAAAATACTGGTCGATGATGTTGTTTTTATAGGAATATTCTTGATATTCAAGTTGATCCACATCTAACCCGCTGGATTCGAGTCTTCCAATAGCCTCGCGCAACGAAAGGTTTTTCAAGTTGGGCATGATGGTCTTTTCGGGGGTGACGGCCACGATGATGATGTACACATTACGTCCCCTCTTGATCTTCGAACCAGGCAGCGGGTCCTGTTGATAGATGGAGCCGGGCTGCTGTCCTTTGGGATAAACGCTGTCGATGAGGATGAAATTGAAGTCTTTTGAGTAGTCATGCTTTATCTCAAAATAGTTTTCTCCTATAAAATCCGGCATGGTATAAACCGTGTCGTGACGTGTATATCTATTTAATAATCTGAATGTTATCCATAGCAGAACGATGCATAGCAACAGTATGATGAGCAGGTTGATGTAAAATTTCTTGTCTTTGAGAAACTGAAGTCGTCCCATAATTTACTATTTTAGCCGTGTTTTTTACAACTCGATTTTGAGTGTTTTTATTGTTATGAAGTTTAAAACGACAAAATTACAAAAAATATGAAAAACGTGGCAATTATTTGTGGCGGAGATTCGGGAGAGTTCGAAATTTCCGTCAAAAGTGCGCAAGTGGTGAAGCAGAACCTGAATCCGGAACTGTATAATTCGAAGATAATCGTGGTGTCGAAAAAAGGATGGTATGGACTCTTGAAGGATGGCACCCGCGTGGACGTCGACAAGAATGACTTTTCCATTTCGGTGGGTGGACACAGGACGAAATTCGATGTGGCTTTCAATGCGGTGCACGGCGAGCCGGGCGAAAACGGACCGCTTTCGGGGTATCTGGAACTGTTGGGCATCCCTTGCACCTCTTCACCTTTGACCACGTGCGCCCTTACGTTCCACAAAGACTTTTGCAAACGTGTGGTGGCTTCCTACGGCGTCAAGGTGGCGCCTTCAATTCTTATCAATGAAGGCGAAAAATATGATGCCGACGAAATCATCAAGAAGTTGGGGCTGCCGCTGTTCGTCAAGCCGACCTGCAACGGTTCCAGCGTGGGCGTGACCAAAGTGAAGACAGCGGAAGATCTTGCTCCAGCCATCTTTACGGCTCGGGCGGCAGGTCGTCAGATCATGTGCGAGAAGTTCGTCGACGGACGCGAGTTCGGCTGTGGTGCCATGGAATACAAAGGCAAGATGATGGTTTTCCCAATTACCGAGATTTGCAGCAAAAACGAGTTTTTCGACTACGAGGCCAAATACACGGCTGGCAAATGCGATGAGGTGACGCCTGCCCAGGTGGACGAGGACACCGAAATCGAAATCAAGGCCACGACGGCCATGCTGTATGAGAAGCTGGAATGTAAGGGTTTTGTCCGCATGGACTATATCGTCAGCGACGAAGGTGTGTTTTTCATCGAGGCCAACATCGTTCCGGGCATGTCGGAAGCCAGCATTATCCCCAAGCAGGCACAATGCTTCGGCCTGACGCTCAGTCAGCTGTTTGAAATGGCGATTGAGAACGTCTTATAAATGCTGAATTAGAAATGCTGAATGCGGAATGTCGCGATGCGCTGCTTAGCCTCGCTTCATTCCGCATTCATAATTCCGCATTCCGCATTCTGCTTTACACGGTCAAGATGTCCTTCGACTTCAGCTCGGTGAGGTCGTCGATTTTCTTGATGTATTTGTCGGTGAGTTTCTGGATCTCCTCTTGCAGGAGTTTCGACTCGTCTTCCGAAATCACGTCTTTTTCCAGTTTCTTGGCGTCGTCGTTGGCGTTGCGGCGGATGCCACGGATGCCGACCTTGGCTTCCTCGGCGGCGTTCTTGGTGCGCTTCACCAATTCTTTACGACGTTCCTCGGTCAAAGCGGGGACGCTGATACGGAGGATTTCACCGTTGTTGATGGGGTTGAAGCCCAAGTTGGCGTTCAAGATGGCCTTGGCAATGTTGCCGAGTGCGCTCTTGTCGAAAGGTTGCACCACAATCATGCGGGCGTCGGTGCAGCCGATGTTGGCGGTCTGCTCGATAGGCACCGTCGTACCGTAGTATTCAACCATAACGCCGTTCAGCATAGCCGGACTGGCTTTTCCTGCCCTGATGCCCTGAAATTCATGCTCCAAGTGCTTGATGGTGTTGTCCATGCTTTCAGTGGCTTCGTCTAATACAAATAGAGAATCTTCAGTCATAGTGGTAATAATTTTGGTGCAAAAGTAATTATTTTTCTTTTTCCGTTCAAAAATCCTGCCATTTTTCTCGTCTCAGTTGAGCGGCTCATACAATCCCGTCAAAACAGGGCTCTTCTTTGTGAAATAATAGCTCAACTTCGTAACAACGAGCGGCTTCTTGCCTTGGTTCCAGAGGTAAGTCTTGATGTATTTGCCTTCGGGCTTGAAATCGTCGCTGAAGAGGATGGCGTCGGCAACGGCATGGTCGCCAGGCATAAAGTGTCCTTCCTCAGGCAACGAACTGTGCCATAAAAGGAGGGAGTCGGTGGCAGCATCGTGTACCTCGATGACGGCAACGCATTGGTTGGCTTCGACCTCGTTGTGGAAGTGGACGACGACTCCTAAAGCCTCAACGTCCTTCGACAAGGAGTCGCACGGGAAGGTGCAGGCTCGTCCCCATTCCTGGCCTTCATAGTAGGTGCAGGAATCAGTACTTATTTCGCTAAGCAGGTATCGTGCGCCTTCCGTCGGGGTCTTGCTCAGGGTGAGGTAACGCGAAGTGAACCAGTCTTTTTTCTCGATGAGATAAGGATAGTTGCCCACGGCTGTGACTTCCCAAATGGGGTCGACATAATCCGTCCAACCGAAGCCAAGCATAGGTGTGTTTTGGTGCTCACTGAGCCAATCGTTGAACTCGCCAAGATTGCTGTAGCGATTGAAGACCACGCGATTGTCGACATCGGTTTGGGCTTGGTAAAACTCTGCCGCTTCGCCGATTTCTGTCCTTGTCGCGAACTGGACTTTGTCACCAAACTGTTCCTTGTCCTGCTGCATCTCAACGGCAATCTGGTCGAAGCCTTGATGATACATCAGGTCGAAGTGGCGACGCTCCATGATGAGCGAGGTGGTGCCTGCAAAAAGGAGGACGGCCACGACCAAAGCGGTTTGCCATGGCAACAAAGTGCGCGTACTAAACAAGGAAAAGGCCACGATGATGACGAAAGGATAGCTGAAAATCAGCGTGCTGTGCTGGAGGATAGGCTCGCGTTTCAGCGAATAGATGAACGCGATGGCGAAGATAATGACAAACCATGCAAGTCCGGCCCAACGCAAAGGATGGTTTTGTTTGGTGCGTTTGCCAAGGATGATAGGCAAAAGGATGATGATGCCCACGACAAACATGAACAGCATGGAATAGTTCATCGAGTATTGGAGGAAGTCGCTAAGGAAAGACGTTGTAGGGGCACTCAGCCAGCCCCCGATGCTGCCACTCACGAAGAGCTGTTGATAGAAAATGGGTAGGGTGGGGGCAAACAAGGCCACGGCTGCTATTCCGCTGAGCCAGTAGGATTTGCGTCGTTCCTTGGGCAGGAAGAACAATCCCGTCAAGAAAATCAGTCCTGCCTGCGCGATGGAGAAATACTGCATCAACGAGCAAGCCCATGCCGAAAGCGCGAAACCAACATAATCTTTTTTCGTCGTTTTCGTCTCGAAGACGACCTTATACCAAAACACAGCCATCAGCAGGACGAAAAACAATCCCGCCGAATAAGGTCGCGCCAACTGACTGTAAAACACCGTGAACTGGCTGACCGCAAAGAACGCGGCAGAAAACAAACCCACTTTGCGGTTGAACCACTGTCGCCCTATAATATAAATAAGGTATATGGAACCGATGCCCATCAACACGAATGGCAGCTTGACCCACAATGCACTCCATCCGAAGAGCTTTACCCAGCCCCAAAGGAACAGCTGCACCCCTATGGGATGGCTGTCGGGCATCACGCCTTGCTGGATGAAGTCGTGGAAATTGTCGAATCGGGTGCGCAGCAAGGCACTGAACTCGTCGTGCATGAAAGGAATCTGGCCAAGCTTCCATAAACGTAGCACGGCCGCCACCAGCATGATGATGCCGAGAAGGATGTAATCCATTCTCTTGCTCGGCACATTGTGGATTTTGCGCAGATGGGTTTTACGGATTCTCATTTTGTAACCAGTGTGCCAATATTCTCACCGCGCAACACCTTCATCAGGTTGCCGCGGGTATTCATGTCGAACACATACATCGGCATGTCGTTTTCCTTGCACATGGTGAAGGCGGTCATGTCCATCACCTTCAGGTTGCGTTGGTAGGCCTCGTCGTAGGTGATGTGCTCGAACTTGGTGGCCGTGGGGTCTTTCTCAGGGTCGGCGGTGTAGATGCCGTCCACGCGGGTGCCTTTCAGGATGATGTCGGCCTTGATTTCGACGGCGCGTAATGCGGAACCCGTGTCGGTGGTGAAGAAGGGATTGCCGGTGCCGGCACCCATCACCACGATATGGCCTTCCTCAAGCAGACGAATGGCTTTGGCACTGCTCATCGTGTCGGCGATGCGGTCGATGTAGAGACCTGCGAGCAGGGTGGCTTTCTGGCCTTTGCTTTGCAAGGTCGATTGCATGGCCATGGAGTTGATGACGGTGGCGAGCATACCCATGTAGTCGCCTTGGATGCGGTCCATGCCTTTCGAGGCACCTTGCAGGCCGCGATAGATGTTGCCGCCGCCGATGACGATGCCGATCTGCACGCCCGCCTTTGCGGCTTCAATGATTTCGTCAGCATAGTCGTTCAAGCGTTGCGGGTCGATGCCGTATTGTTGGCTGCCCATCAGGGCCTCGCCACTGAGTTTCAGTAACACTCTGTTGTATTTCATATTCTTAGGATTTAAATTCGATAATTCAATTCAGTTTGAGCGGCAAAGATACGTTTTTTTGCCTATGCATCAATTAAATTTAAAACTTGACTATTTTCATGGTTTGCCCTTCGGCCGCCTTGATGAAATAGACACCATCCACTAGTGATGAAGCGTCAATCCGATTGTTTCCTGCATGGATTTGTATTGTCAAGAGGCACTGTCCAGTCATGTTGTACAAGTTAATCATGCTTGGGATGTCGCTTTCAACGGTAAGTGCCGAACTGAAACAGGTCGGATAGACGCGAAGGCTGGTGCCCTCTGATTCGTTTAGGCCTTCTGTAGTCTCCACAACCACAGGCCCAACTTGCACCGACTCGCCTTCAGGGTAGGCTGCCGAAATGGTGTAACGATGGGTGCCTGAAGGCAAATCGTAGTCGCTGTATTGCAATTCCGTTACGGTGGCTATCAGGGCATCGTCGCGATAGAGTCTGTAGGCATTCGGTTCACCTTCAATGGGGAGGCCCCAGCTGAGCTTGACATTATCGTTGCCAAACACTTCGGCAGCGAACTCAGTTGGCGGATAGAGGATGGTGACTTCGGCATATTTCATGCAAGAGGCAAGGCCTTGTAAACCGTCATCGGAATAGGCCACATAGAGGGATCCTTCGTTGGCGATAATGAACGGGTCGTCAATAGGTCCTTCCGAGATGAGGCTTGGCCCGACATAACTCCATTCTCCATCGTATTGCAGCACGCTCAGATAGTTTGATTGCCCTTCGTTGGTGAAAGCCACCGTAAACTTGCTGTCATTGAAACAAACGTTGAGTTCTGATACGGCACCTTCGGCAAGGTCGTCGCCAAGGCTCTCAAAGTCGTTGCCGTTGAAACGAGCCGCCCTGAGCTGATAGGAAGGATAGGCACAATAGGCAAGGTAGGGCATGTCGTTGTCGTCGAGTGCAAGGCTTTGGTAAAAGTAAATGTTGTCGATGCCGCTGCCCACGGCAACCCATTCGCCATCAACGAATTTCCTGATTTTTAGGAGGTTGCTTGCCATATAGTCGGCGTATGCAATGAAAGGCGTGTTGTTGCTGTCGAAGGCCAATTCCTGATGGCAGGCATATTCGTCGTTTGGTGCATAGATGCCCGTACCGTTGAGCGGTGTCCAGTTGCCGTTTTCCAGTTTGAAGATGACTCCCTTGTAGTTTTGCGACACATCGCGTGCTACGAGGTAAGGAATGTCGTTGTTGTCGAGAACGATATGCGTTTCCACGCTACTGAATGCACTGCCTATGGAAGTCCATTGGATGCCATCCCATTTAAAGGCGTATCCTGCATCGGAGGGGTCGGAGTAGGCCACATAGACGTCGCCGTTGGAAGCCACATCCATGCCGCCGGCCGAAACTGAGCAGGAAGTGTTGATATTTCCCATTTGTTCCCAAGTGTCAGTGCCTGGGGCATTTTTGTATAGTACAGGCGTGCTGCTTTGGTTTCCAAAGACATATAGGTTGCCGTCGGTATCCTTCTTTATGCTAAACACTTGGAAGGAGTTTTGCGAGAAGCCGCGAGGTCCTACATATTCCCAGCTTCCACTTAGGGGCTCATCAACGATGATGGTGAACTCCTGGATGGTACTATGGAGGCATTCCGATAATTCCAAGCGTACTTCATAGCTCCCTGGTTGATCAGGAATACCATAAAGACATGCTGATTCTCCGTCGTATTGCTCTAATGCCAGCCAACTCGGGGCTTGTAAAAGAGTGATGTTGACATAGTCAGCGGGGTCGGGGTCGTGGAAATACACATTATATAGATAATTCAGGTTGGCGTATGCCTCGGTTTTTGGCGTTGAGGTGAACAAGGGCGCGGCAGTCTCGTCGCCATTGAGATAGGAACTCTTCACGGCATTTTCCACGGTGCCGTCGGGTGCGATAAGCAGACCTATTACACTGACATAGTTGTAATCCCAGTTTTCATCCAAGGTGCAAGTAAACTCATAATTGGTCGACTGTGAAGCTTGTAAAGAAGAAGGGAAGGAGCCGGGAACGCCGTTATAGTCGCAGAGCAGTTGTCGTCCCACATGGTCGTATGCAATGCGCTCGGCAGGAATGGGGTTGGGCAAATTCTCGTAGCCACCCATTGGGCCGTGGCTGCTACCGCTGTAGGAGTTGGTTTGGTTGTAAGCGGGTGCTGGCCCTGTCACGCCGTCTTCGATGAGAATGGCCGCGAAACGGTAGTCGCCACTCATGTCTTCCAAGGCCATGGCTCCGACGTCGGCTGTCAGTTGTCGGGTTTCAGGGTCATATTCGCATTGGATTGTCATGTAGACTTTTGACGGTGTTTGGCTTTCTTGCTCAACATGGGCAAACCAAGTCTGTGTGTCTTGTCCTAAATAGCGACGACCGATGTTTGCCGAAGGTGCGCCAAGCAAACCGGAAGCGTTGTAATAGTCGTCATTGGCCATCGGGTCGCTGCAATGGATGGCAACAAATATGACGTTGTCGTGAGTGCCGCAAAGTGAGTCACCGTAGTAGATGCCTCTCGGGCACCATTGGCACCAAGTGCCGGTCAGCTCTTCAACGAGGACGTGTTTTTGTGCAAAGCCAAAACTGATGCTGAGCGTCAGCATTAGGGTAAAGAGTAGTCTTTTCATAATAATAGTTTGTTATTTACATTCTTCAATTAGTTGTTCAATTAAGGGTTTCATCGGAGGAATGTCATTTCAGCATATGTTCCAACCGTTCTTTGTCCCTAATTCTCTCTCTCATAAATCAGGATTTTATCGCGGTTGGCGGTTTCTTCGGCAAAGGGAAGCAAGCAGCCTTCTTCGACAAGGTCGACGCGGCGATGGATGAGTTTTTCTAAGACTCCCATCATGTGGGAAATGGTGAGCAATGAAATCCTTGCGTTTTCATCGTATCTAACGAGTATGTCAACATCGCTTTCAGGGGTCTCTTCACCTCTCGAAAACGATCCAAACAACCATGCTTTCAAAACGGGTTGTGTCTTGAAGTATTGCGCTATCAATTCACTCATTGCTTGTGTACTCATGGCTTTGATACTTGTTTTACGTGGGCAAAAATAACTTTTTTTCTTTAAATTACTTGAGTATTGCTTGCTTTTTTCTATTTTTGCCAATGGATTTGGCGTGCCAAGTCCGTCATATAGAAGCGTTATGCTTGTCTTGTAAGTCGAGAACCTGAGAAATTCGCTGACTTTGCATAATACGAGAGGCATAGTGGCTACGCATTTAGCGTGGGCTGCTATCCATATTTGTATTATGCAGGTATTCTCAGGACCTTCGACTTAGGAATGTGGCATACAGTTCCACGCTTCTTTTTGTCGTTTAACTCCTTTTGGGAACTGAAAGGATTATAAAGTTGGCTTACAATTAACATTAATCTAAATCTTATCAACATGAACAAATTTGCAGTTTTTGCAGTCTTGATGGCTGTCGCCTTTGGGGTTAAGGCGCAATCCCCTACAGTTGTTAAAACAGAAATGCCGACCGATAGTGTGTCATTGATGTTTCAAAGTTTACAAAATACCAACACTGAGATAATTAGACTGAATCAGGCTTATCAAACTAATGCGACAATGATAAGCATTGGTGGCGCTTTACAACTCATTGGGACAGGCATGACACTTCTAAGTTCGAATGAATCAATGCAAAAAGTCGGAATGGTTTCTTCTTTGGTTGGAATGGGATTTGTTGTCCTCTCCATTTTGCCTATGCCGAAAGGTGTAAGCGTTGATGGACGAGGGCTTGTCGTTGATTTGCCGTCAAAGAAAAAGAAGTAGAAAGCATCATTTTCTACTATTGAAAAACTGTCCATGAAAAACAAGAACCGAGCGGAATCCAACTAGATCCCGCTCGGTTCGTATCTAAATGATACGACGTTTATTCAGCAGCCTCCAAACGTCCGTGGCAGTTCTTGTATTTCTTGCCGCTGCCGCAGGGGCATGGGTCGTTGCGGCCCACCTTCTTCTCCACGTGGATGGGCTGGGTGACTTGCCGTTGCTGCGTGTCGCTGTGCGACTGCGCCAGCAGGTCTTGACGCTGCTCGCGGATTTTCGACTTGTCGATGCCTTGCGGACCGCGCGATTCACGAACGGTGTTCGGGTCTTGCGTTGGGATGTCGGCACGCATCAAGAAGGAGATGACGTCTTCGTTGATCTTCTCCAACATGGCCTTGAATAGGTTGAACGATTCCAGCTTGTAGATGACCAGCGGGTCTTTCTGCTCATAGGTGGCGTTCTGCACCGATTCCTTCAAGTCGTCGAGCTCGCGGAGATGTTCTTTCCAGGCGTTGTCGATGAGGCCGAGGGTAATGCTCTTCTCAATGCAGAGGTTCACCTCACGGGCACCGTTTTCCACGGCTCTCTTCAAGTTGACGATGACATTCATGCCACGTTTACCGTCGGTGATCGGGATGGCGATGTTCTCAAACTGGGTCTGGTTCTCATAAACGTTCTTGATAACGGGCAACGTCTTTTCACCGATGATGCGTGATTTCTCCTTGTAATGCTCTAAGGCTGCCTCAAAGAGTTTGTCGGCCAATTCTTTGGTCTTCATCCTGTCGAAGTCTTCCTCGCTAAATGGAGGCTCAATGCCCATGGAAGAGAGCAGCTCCAACTTGAATCCTTCGTAGTCTTTGGCGTCTTGGTACTCCTCGATGAGTTTCTCCCCAAAGTCGAACATCATGTTATTGAGGTCGATGGAGAGGCGCTCTCCAAACAGGGCGTGACGGCGTTTCTTGTAGATGACTTCGCGTTGAGCGTTCATTACATCGTCGTATTCCAACAGATGCTTACGTACACCGAAGTGGTTCTCTTCCACTTTCTTCTGCGCTTTCTCAATCTGCTTGGTCATCATCGAGTGTTGGATGACTTCGCCTTCCTGGATGCCCATACGGTCCATCATGCTGGCCATACGTTCAGAGCCGAACAGACGCATCAGGTTGTCTTCCAAAGAGATGTAGAACTGCGAGCTACCTGGGTCGCCTTGACGACCAGAACGACCACGCAACTGACGGTCGACACGGCGCGACTCATGGCGTTCGGTACCGATGATGGCCAAACCACCAGCTTCCTTCACGCCGGGTCCCAACTTGATGTCGGTACCACGACCTGCCATGTTGGTGGCGATGGTCACAGTGCCCGCCTGACCAGCTTCCTTGACGATTTGGGCTTCCTTGAAGTGCAGCTTGGCGTTCAACACGTTGTGCGGAATGCCTTTACGAGTCAACATGCGGCTGAGCAACTCCGAGACTTCCACCGAAGTGGTACCCACCAACACGGGACGGCCCTCTTTGACCAAACGTTGGATCTCGTCGATGATGGCATTGTATTTCTCGCGCTTGGTCTTGTAAAGCATGTCCTCCTGGTCGATACGGGCGATGGGGCGGTTGGTCGGGATGACGACCACATCGAGTTTGTAGATGTCCCAGAACTCGCCAGCCTCCGTCTCAGCGGTACCGGTCATACCAGCCAGCTTGTGGTACATGCGGAAGTAGTTCTGCAAGGTGATGGTGGCGTAGGTCTGCGTGGCGGCTTCCACCTTCACGTTTTCCTTGGCCTCCACGGCTTGGTGCAGACCGTCGCTCCAACGTCGGCCTTCCATGATACGGCCTGTCTGTTCGTCCACGATCTTGACCTTGTTGTCGATGATGACGTAGTCGACATCCTTCTCAAACAGGGTGTAGGCCTTCAAAAGTTGCTGCACGGTGTGCAGGCGGTCCGACTTCTCGGCGAAGTTACGCATCAGCTCAGCTTTGCGCAGCACCTTCTCGTCATTGGTCAGGTCGGAATGCTCCAACTCGGCAATCTCGCTGCCTACATCGGGGATGATGAAGAATGAAGGATCGTTGTAGGCTTGAGCCAGTTGCTCGCTGCCTTTGTCGGTGAGGACGACGGTATTGAGTTTCTCGTCGATGACGAAGTAAAGCTCGTCGTCGATGATGTGCATGTTTTCGTTACGGTTCTGCATGTAGAAGCCCTCGGTCTTCTGCAGCAGGCTCTTCATGCCCTCCTCGCTGAGGAACTTGATGAGAGCATTGTTCTTAGGAAGACCACGGTAGGCGCGGAAGAGTTGGTCGGCACCGTGTTTCTTCTCGTCCTCGGTGGCATTGGGGTCGGTGAGGATACGCTTGGCTTCGGCCAAGATACCAGTGACATAGCGTTTTTGGGCTTCGAAGAGTTTCACCACGTCGGGCTTCAGCTGGTCGAATTCCTGTTGGTCGCCGCGTGGGGTAGGACCACTGATGATCAAAGGCGTACGGGCATCGTCAATCAACACGGAGTCGACCTCGTCGACGATGGCATAATGGTGTTTGCGTTGTACCAACTCTTCGGGATTGCCTGTCATGTTGTCACGCAGGTAGTCGAAACCGAACTCGTTGTTGGTGCCGTAGGTGATGTCGCAGTTGTAGGCGCGGCGACGGGCGGCCGAGTTAGGTTCGTGCTTGTCGATGCAGTCGACGGTGAGGCCGAGGAACTCATACATCGCACCCATCCACTCGGAGTCACGCTTGGCCAGGTAGTCGTTCACGGTGACCACATGTACACCCTTGCCCGCCAAGGCGTTCAAGTAAACAGGCAGTGTAGCCACGAGGGTCTTACCTTCACCAGTGGCCATCTCAGCGATTTTGCCTTGGTGCAGCACGATACCACCGATGATTTGGCAGTCGTAGTGCACCATGTCCCAGGTCACCATGTTGCCACCGGCCATCCAGCTGTTTTTGAAGTAAGCCTTGTCGCCCTCGATGGTGACATGCTCGTATTTGGCAGCCAGCTCGCGGTCGAGGTCGGTGGCAGTCACCACCACGGTCTCGTGTTCGCAGAAGTATTTGGCGGCGGCTTTCACCACTGAGAATGCTTCTGGAAGAATCTCGTTCAAAGCTTCTTCGATGTGGTCAAGCTCCAACTTTTCGAGTTTGTCGATTTGGCCGTAGAGTTTCTCCTTCTCGTCGGGGCTCATGTCGAATTCGGCTTCGGCTTTGGCTTTCAGCTGAGCGATTTCGGCCACTTCAACGGCGGTCTTGTTCTTGATGTATTCCTTGAATTCCTGTGTCTTATGTCTCAGGCTATCGATGTCGAGTTTCTCGATTTGCTCGTAAGCCTTGAGGGTCTTTTGGAGTATGGGCTGCAGGGCCTTGTTATCGCGTGAGGCCTTGTCGCCGAAGAGTTTCTTGAAAAATCCCATTTATTTTCAGTGATTTAAAGATTCAAAATTTAAGATTTAAAATTCAATGGTTTGCCACTTGCACAAAATTCGTGCAAAGGTAGGGAATTTCCGTGAATTGGTGAAAATATGCGACAAAAAGTCAGAAAAACGGTTATTTTAGACCTTACGATGTAAACCGTTCCCGTTGTTATGCAAATTTTCCGATTTTATGCAATAAATACGCTGTACTGCATAAAAAAGTATGTTTTTGTGCAATAGAACGCATAAATTGAATAAAAAGTGGTTTTATGGCAATTTAACCTCCGGAATCACCAATTCACTCTCATCCCGTACAAAATCCCGCTGATAAAACATGCAATAATACACGGGCAGATAGGTGACGCCGTTCTTCACCGAGATTTTTCTTTCATTATTTAACACCACAGCTTTTTGGATGTGGTAGTCGGGCGTGTCCATGAAATTGTTGAGGGCACTATGAACGGTGTAGTTCTTTCCCGACTTCACTTCGATGGGTAGCACGGTCAGGTGCTCGTAGTCGTCAACCAGGAAATCCACTTCACCCTTTTGTTTGTTGTCGTAATAATGCAGTGCAAAGCCATGGGCGTGGAGTTCTTGCGCCACCACAGTCTCATACACCGAGCCAAGGTTGATGCTCCGTTCGTCTCGTAGCACGGCATTGATGTTGAGGCCGTATAAGATGCTTGTCAGTAGGCCTACATCATTTATGTATAGCTTGAGCAAGTTTTTACTTTCCGATTCCAACAATGGAAATCTGGGATTGCTGACAGCTTGCACTCCGAGGGCAATTCCAGAATTGGTCAGGTACTCAAACTCATTGGCGTAGTCGCTGAACTGCTTGTGGCTTTTGGTGTCTTCTACCTGCTTCACAATGATTCGCTTTTTCTTGTTTTCCATGTTGGACGGAATCATGTCGTAAATCTTTCGGATAAGCAATTTCTTTTCCTCGTCGTATTGTGAGGCATCGATTCTATAAAGATTATGGATGTTGCGATGCACCTTTCTCACGTGAGCCATATTCCTGTTTTCCAGAAATTTGTTGATGGCTTCAGGCAATCCTCCCACCAACAGATAGGTTTTGAACTGCTGCATCATGTAGTTGTGCAAGGATTCGTTCAATGCCTCGCCCGCAAGGAACTTTTCCCTTATGCCCTCAATGGTTTCTTGCCCACACCCCATGGCCAATAGAAACTCTTCGAAGTCAAGCGGATACATCTCCTCAATCTCAACACTTCCGATAGGCACTGATGCGGTCTCTGACAAGGCTACACCCAACTGCGAGCCACTGGCCGCGTAAGTGTATCGCCCCTCTTGGTTCAAAAACTTCAACATCGTCATCAAATGGGGATAGCTCTGAATTTCGTCCAAAAAGACCAAAGTGTTTTCCTTGGTGCCAAGACGGTTACCGGCAATCGCACCCAACTGAATGTAAAAATCATTGGTGCTTTTCACGTTGGCAAAAACTCCCAGGCTTTCCTTGTCTCCCTTGAGATTGATTTCAATGTAGTTCTTGAATAGTTTTTGGCCGACATATCGGATAAGATACGACTTGCCAATCTGTCGGGCACCGTTCACCAAAAGAATCTTGTTTGGCTCCTTGCGGAAGAATTCTTCAATGCGCTTTTCAAACTTCCTGTATAGCATAATTTGTTATTTTGCTGCAAAAATATATAAATCAATTTATTTCTGCAACAAAAAGGGACTTTTTCCGAAAATTTTTACCTAAAAAAGGGACTTTTTCCATGATTTTATAGGTTAAAAAAGGGACTTTTTCCTAAAAATTAAACCTAAAAAAGGGAATTATTCCATGATTTTAAGGGGTAAAAAAGGGACTTTTTCCGTTTTCACTTCCCGTACAATCGCCTTACCCTTTCCTCTAAATACCGTTCAGGACTCGGTGCCGGTGCTTCACCGATTTTGTTGCCTTTGGTGATGAGGATGTACTCAGGGAAGGTGCGTACGTTGTAAGCCTCAAGCAAAAGAATGTTGTCGCCGAGATCCAAAAGTGGCCAGTCTTGTTTCTTCTCGGCAAACTGTTGCTTGAAGAAGTCCATCTTTTCGTGTGTGGCAATGGTGAGAATTTGAACCGTGTCCTGCCATTGGTGGTGAAGGGACCTCAGTTCCGAGAATTGATGCTCGCTGACGGGCGAGGTGCCGTCAACGAACTGCAGCAACACCAAGTGTTCTTTGTAATCCGAGAGGCTGACCTCGTTGCCGTTGCGGTCTTTCAAGGTGAAGTCGGTGGCCTGGGCTCCAGGTGCAAGCCAGTTGAAATTTGTAAAGAAATCACTGATGATGTTCTTATGCTCGGCGTGTTTGGTCTGGCTCTTGATGTAATTCAGGTGGTCTTTGGCAAGACGGCTCGTGCCTCGGTCGCCGTAGCAGAGTTTCTGCAAGTTGAAGATGGTGATGAGCTCGGCAAGTCGTGGGTTCTTTGCCATGAGCGGGTCGTTGTCCAGGTATTTTTTGAAGGCAGCTGGGCCTTCCATGAAGGCATCGTTCAGCAGGTGGCTGTCGTAGGTCGCGCTGTTAAAGTAGCCGTCAAACAGCTCCTTGAACAGGTCGATGTAAGCACTTTGAGTATAGAGCACAGGCTGTCCATCATAATAATCCTTGATGATTTTCTTTCCTCCGTCGGTGCTGATTCCCAGCCGAATAGAAGCAGTCTTGTAGCGGATGTGATTCTTCACATAGTCCGACTTGATGTTGGGTATTTCGCTGTTGATGGCATTCTGGATGGAGTCCAGATAACGCAACTGCCGTCCGCGATAGATCTGGTTGAAATGCTCGATGAGGTAGCTGTTGATGATTTCTTCGGAGAGGATGACTTGACGATAAAGCCCCTGGTCGGAGGCACGCTTCACGCGTATGGTGGGCAATTCTTTTTCAAAATAGGAGACTGTCTCTTGCGGCTCAGGCACGATGATTTCGATGTCGTAGTTGGCCTTGGGTGTTAGGATGAGGTCGACGTACTCTAAACCCACATAGATTCTCGCAGGGAGTATTTGTTTTATGTTGCCTTCAAGGATGAAGTGCCCCTTGTCGTCGGTTTTCCCTTGGTCGAGGAGGATGCCGGTTTCGTTGATGAGGTCTTCGTAAGCAAAGAGCCTAATCAGCGTGTTGGTCCTGTTGCTCCTTCCTGTAATTGTCACATTCTGAGCACTTGCCGTGAGGAAGAGCAGTGAAAAAAGCAGTGTAACAATCCTTCGTTTCATGTACTGAAAACGAGAAAGAGGCGGAATTATTGCTTTTCGGGCAACTTCACCTCGTCAGGCAAAAACTTGGAAGTGTCGCCGCCGTTCTTGTAGATGTCGCGGACGACGCTCGACGAAACGCCCACCAACTCGCTCTCGGTGAGGAGGAAGATGGTCTCCAACTCGGGATGCAAACGCTTGTTGGCATGCCCGATCATGTTCTCATACTCGAAGTCGCTGCCGCAACGCAGACCACGTATGATGGTACGGGCACCCACTTTTTTGCAGAAGTCGGCGGTGAGGCCTTCGTAACTCTCCACCTTCACCTGTGGGAAGTCGGCAAAGACGGCCTTGCACCAAGCAATGCGGTCTTGCAACTCAAAAGTGGAGCGTTTTTCCATGTTGATGCCGACGGCGACATAGATTTCGTCGAACATGTGAAGGGCTCGCAATACGATGGAACGGTGACCCAAGGTGATGGGGTCGAAAGAACCGGGGAATACGGCTATTCTTTTCATTTCGTTGAATTTACATTTTAGTTTCGGGCCCTTCGACAGGCTCAGGGACCCTTAGCAATCTGCAAGGTGAAGGCCGTTGAGCCTGTCGAAACGCCGCCACAAAAGTATCACTTTGTCACGATTTGGCGCAATTCTTTCTCAAGAATTTCGCTGATGGAGCGGAAGGTATTTTTCAAGAAGCCGTCAATCTCTTCATTACCAATCAGTTTTATCTCGGTGATTCCTTCCTCGGTCTGTGGCTTTGGCTGAATGTTCTGCGTAGTGCTCATCAAGTACCAATAGGTTTGTTTCAAAGTCCACTGCTCATGCTCCAAATAGCAATGCCAGGTAGATGGTAAAGCTTTGATAATTTGTAAGTTACCGATACCAGTCTCTTCCTCGACTTCACGCAAAGCCGCTACCTCGGGCGTCTCTCCTTGTTCAATATGACCCTTGGGCAGGTCGGGAATGCCTTTGCGTAAGATGCTGACGTATTTTCCGTCTTTCACGACAACGCCACCAGCCGCAGGTGCCATCCTGAAGGTCTCTTTCAGGGCACCGGCAACGGCGTTTTCGCCTACTTCATGGATGAAAGTGTCGCCAGGGTCGCGGTCATCGAGCCATTCTGGAAAAAAATCACACAGGAGCTCGGCATCGTATCTGTCAGATTCTTGGAGTGTTGCGTCGAATTTCAAGGAATTGCTCTCGATTTTCGGAAAAATCAGGGCTTTGTTTTCATGAAAAATCTTGTACATTTGCAGTCAGATTTTGGTTGCTTTCAAGCGACAAAGATACACATTTTCGTTCCGACTAAGCTCATTTATCATGAAATACGACGATTCAGCATTGACCTTGGCTCTACACCTGCTTCAGATTAGAGCCGTGAAACTCAGCCCAAAAGCGCCTTTTACCTGGGCATCCGGTTTGAAAAGCCCCATTTATTGTGACAACCGCGTCACGCTTTCCTATCCTGCCGTGAGGACTTATATCCGCCAGCAGTTTGTGGAGAAAATCATGCAAAACTACGGTAAGCCCGATGTGATTGCAGGTGTGGCCACAGGTGGCATCGCCCAAGGTGCTTTGGTGGCTCAAGAAATGGGTCTGCCTTTCGTGTATGTGCGCTCCGAGAAGAAGTCGCACGGCATGCAGAACCAGATTGAAGGTGTCATCAATGCGGGTCAGTCGGTGGTGGTCATCGAGGACTTGGTCTCCACGGGCAAGTCGAGCCTCTTGGCGGTCGATGCTTTGCGCGAAGTGGGTGCCGAAGTGAAGGGCATGGTGGCCATTTTCACCTACCAGATGGAACTCGCCAAGAAGAATTTCGAGGAAAAAGGTTGCCAGTTGGTCACCTTGTCAAACTATGAGACGTTGATCCAAAAAGCTGTGGAGGAGAAATACGTCACCGAAGAGGATGTGCAGTCCCTGAAGGAATGGCGCAAAGACCAGCAGGCCTGGAGCGACCGCTGGAATTAAACCAAAAACTTGATTTGCTTGATTTCGTAGCAATGCAACTTCTGTTGCTCGTCAAGGAGTTGCAACCGTCCGAAAGCGTCTATTCCTGTCATGAAAAGCCGCAGGGTTTTCCCTTCGACTTCATAGTCCGCCCAGGTGTGGTAGCGGAATAGTCTTTTCAGATAGTCTTGCTCAATAGAGGTGGGGTCACTCTTCAGTAACTCCACCTTTAATAATATATGCTCCGCGATTTGCTCCATCAGCGGTTGCAAATCGTAGGTCTTTCCCGTGATCATTTTCAGCGAGATTGGGTGTGTGGGCCAATCCTGAAATTGCATTTGGTTGACATTCAGTCCGATGCCGATGATGGAGACATCCATCATATTGGCCTTAATCGTGCTGTTGATGAGGATGCCTGCCATCTTGCGGTTCTGATAATAGATGTCGTTGGGCCATTTGATGCTGAGTTTCTCGACAGGTAGCAATTTGTCTAACACCTCAACAATGCCCAACGGCACGGCTTCGGAGAGAAAAAACTGCCGCTCGGCGGGCAAAAAGCTCATGTCCACAGCCAAAGAGAAAGTGAGGTTCTTTCCAACCTCACTTTCCCATCCGTTACTGCCCAAGCCTTTGCCTGCGGTTTGCTCGTCGACGCTAACTACCCAATTGCGGATGTCGCACTCCGATTGTTGCCTTTGCAGATAGGCATTGGTGGAGTCGATTTGCTCTAAATGGATGTATTTGAGCATTATTTCACAACGATTCTCGTGCTCTCGTTTCCAACTTTTACGGCGTAGATGCCGGCCCCAAACCGCTTCATGTCGATTTGCAGCTCACCGTTGCACAGACCTTCGAAGACGCGTTGTCCAGCCATATTATAAATGGTGACGCACTGCTCGCCTTGGCTGATGATGTTGATGACGCCCTCGGTCGGGTTGGGGTAGATGCTTGTTGTGTGGATGTAGCCTTCTTCCACTTCCACGGCCACTTCATAGGAGAACTCGTTGCTTTCGCTGCTGCCAAAGCTGCTGCCTGAGAAGAGCGTCGTGCCACCTGCCTTCAAACCGTAGAGACCGCCCGTGGTGAATCCGTCACCGCCGGCATCATAGATGGTGAAGTCGAAACAACCGTCGCCCGTGATATCAAGGGTTTCGTTGTACATGTGGTTGGCCTGGTCGTAAGGACCGCCTTCAAGGACGACTTCGCCTGTCGAAAGGTTGGTCACTTTCCAAGTGGTCTCCTGGGGGTTGCTGTCGGTGCGGATGCTGAGCTTCAGCACTTTGGCGACGTTTTCAGGAGCGCCTATGATGTCGAAAGTGGCAATGTCGTTCATGGGAGCCTCATCGCTACCGCCGTTGATGCTTTTGATTCTCACTTCCAACAGGTTGTCGTCTTCGACCACAAAACTGATAGGTCCCAAATCGATGGAGGTGCTTTCGAAGATGGAAAGGTTGCCACTCCAGTCCACGGTTTTCAGCGATTCGCCGTTGACCACGACTTCCAACTCGGCGGAGGTCAAGTCGTTGCTGCCGTTGTTGTTCAGGATGACTTTGGGCTCGGCTTCACCACTGCAGTTGGTGCGCTTTACATTGCTGATATCACTCACCATGGCTTCGTTGGCGTAGAAAGGTTCTATGCTTTCGCTTGATTTGCAAGCCTGATACACTTCTTTCGTGCCTTGGTTCTGTATCCAGGCGATGGCGTCAAGTTGACTCATATCGTAGATGTTGGCCAACTCCCAGCTGAAGGTGTAAGCGAAGTAGTCGCCAGGCTCCACATCGCCAATATAGGTGCCTGATGCTGCGGGCAGGAGCTTCTTCATCACGCTGTAGAAGTCCTTCTCACCGTTGGGTCCGGGGGCGGAGTTGAAGTGGATGGCCTTTTCGATGACGCCCACATAGAGTCTCACGTTGCCTTGGATGGAGGCCGAGGAACGACCCATCACATGGACGGTGATGGTGTTGGCTGTCTGGTCTATTTCGTAGGAAAGACGCATCTCGAAAGGCGATTCGATGTTCAGCCAGTTGTTGACCATGTTTTGGCTTAATCCGTTAGGGGTGCTGCCGAATCGGATGCCGTCGACGACCGTGTGGGGAACGGCATTGACACCGTAAACACCTTTACGTGAGTCGTTGTCGGCAGTGTTGTGCAGATACATCGGGTCTGTGGCAGAAGGCCAACTCATGTGATACTTGATGGCGGCCACGCGGTCGGCATTGGCATCGATGAGTGCATCAAGGGCAGGATTTTGTTGGGCACAAGGACCGCAACCCGTGTTGGTAAAGCATTCGAACAATAGGATTCGTTCGTTCTGTGCGTTGGTTTTTAAAGAGAATAGCATCATTAGCGATGCCAAAATTAAAGTAGATTTTTTCATTTGATTATGATTTGTAATTAGTTTCTTTGCACAAAAATAGACATTTTTCAAAAAATGGCAATGTTTTTGTTGCAAGATACTGAAAAGTTTTGCAATTTTGCAGGTTGAAAATGAATTAAAATAACAAACAAAAACGTTTTTATATGATGAAAAAATCTATTTTTACTCTTGTTTTGATGGCTGTAATAGGCTGTGTTTCAGCTCAGTCGTTACGGTTTGAACTGAATGGCACTGTCTATTCCGAAGGCGATGTTATCGTATGTAACACTCCAAACGAGTGGGGTGAGTTCCTTCAGGACATGCAACTGAGAAATCTTACTTCTGACGACATGAATGTCCTTGTCCAGAAGGAAGTTGTTGAAGACCTTGAAGGTGTCATGAACTACTTCTGCTGGGGCATGTGCTTCGGCCCCGACACTTATGTCAGCCCGAATCCTGTTGAGGTCCCGGCCAATACCCTCACCGAAGAAGGCGCTTTGTCGTTCCATGCCATGTTCAATGAAGATGTGTTCGGCAAAATCCAGGTGAAGTATTCCGCCTACGACGAACGTCATCCGGAAGACGCTGTCACCATTAATGTGGTGTTCCACAAATCGGGTGTGGGTGTGCATGAGTCATCCGCCGTGCGTTTTGGCCAGCCTTACCCGAACCCGGCTTCGTCCATGGTGAACTTCGATTGCAACCTGCAGGGCAGCAATGCCACTGCTGTGGTCTACAACTTGTTGGGCCAGGAAGTGATGAGACAGGAGATCAACACCTTCGAAAGCAAGGTGACTTTGCCCGTTGCCAACCTCAACGATGGCGTTTATTTCTGCTCCGTTTTGTGCGACGGCCAGACCCTCTCAACGGTCAAGTTCGTCGTGAAGAAATGACAAAATGGCTAAAGTAACAAAAGGAAGCCGCTCGTTTGGGCGGCTTTCTTTGTTTTTGGACAAGTTGCAAGGTTGCAACCCATCACTTTTCTATCCAAACGAGCAGTTTTGCACGATGTTTGTATAAAGATTCCGCTGATTAACCACATAAAAACGATTCAATCAATGGAAAAGAAACTTCAAAGAGACACGCAACACAAAGTGATCGGCGGCGTTTGCTCCGGTTTGGCCAACTATTTCGACATCGACGCCTCGTTGGTTAGGCTGCTATTCGCCATAGCCTTTTTCGTCTTCAGTTCAGGATTCTGGATTTACCTTTTGCTTTGGCTTGTCATGCCTGCTGCTACTGTAGGAAGCACTCAAACCAACTATTACGTCTCGCCCGACGGTACGACCGAAGTCTCGTCGGAGGAAACCACCGAGGTGGTGAAAGAACCCATACCAAACAAGGGAAGCCTCATCGCAGGCCTGATTCTGATTGGCATCGGAGCCCTCGGCTTGGTGAATAAATACATCCCTGAAATCAACTGGAGCACGGCTTGGCCCTTCATGCTCATCGTGCTCGGCATTTTCCTGATTATCCCTAAAAACGCAAAGTCATGAAAAGCAGAAATTTGTTCTTAGGCATCATTCTCCTTTTTGTCGGGATAGTTTCCCTTCTGGCTTCACTTGACGTCATCGATTTCAGTTGGCGTATCGCTTGGCGGTTGTGGCCTATGCTGTTCATCTTTGTGGGCGTCGCCATACTCCCAATCAAGGAGTGGCTGAGGACATTGCTCCTGTTGGCCACTTTGGCGGTGGGGATGCTCTTGTACCAACATGAAGCGACAAAACAACCCCGCTGTTGGTTTTTTACGCAAAACGGAGCCAAAACCGAGTTGCTTATATCCTAAACGTGTACGGATAAAATGGGTTTTTTATCATTTTAAACTTTTTTTCTACTATTTTGGCGACATAATTGATAATTTGTATATCTTTGCAAGCTGATTCAATAGTTGCATTGGAATTAACAAATTATCACTATGAATATTCGTCAACTCTCTAGACTGTTTTTTACGGCTGCCCTGTTCTTTTTGACCGCTTTTGCGGCAGTGGCACAGGACAACAGCATCAAAGGCTTTGTTTACGAGGAAGCCACGGGTGAGCCCATGATGTTCACCAATGTCTATCTGAAGGGAACCACTTACGGTGGCTCGACCAGCGAGAACGGTTATTTCAACATCAACCGTATCCCTGACGGCAGATATACCTTATTAATTACCAGCGTGGGCTACGACACGGTTTCTGAGGTCTTTACTTTGTCGAAAGGACAAAGCATTACCCGAAAGTACTACCTCAAGGAGACCAGTCAGCAACTGGAAACAGTGACCATCACCGCCGACAAGATTGAGGCCCGCACCGAGACCAAGACTTCGGTGATTACCGTGACGCCTAAGACCATCACCAAGATCCCGAGCATTGGCGGTCAGGCCGACTTCGCCCAGTATCTGCAAGTGGTGCCGGGCGTCATCTTCACAGGCGACCAGGGCGGTCAGCTCTATATCCGTGGTGGCTCGCCCATCCAGAACAAGGTGTTGCTTGACGGTATGGTGGTCTACAATCCTTTCCACTCCATCGGTCTGTTTTCAGTCTTCGACACCGACATCATCCGCAATGCCGACGTTTACACGGGTGGCTTTGGCGCAGAATACAGCGGCCGTATTTCCTCCATCATGGACATCTCGACCCGCGACGGTAACAAGAAACGCTTCTCGGGAAAAATCGGAGCCAACTGCTTCGGTGCCAAGGTGATGCTCGAAGGTCCCATCATGAAGGCCAAGAACCCTGAGGATGCCACCGCTTCGTTCATCATCTCCGCGAAGAACTCCTATTTGGAGAAATCCAGCAAGGTGTTGTATCCTTACGCTTCCGAATTGGGTCTGCCATTCAACTTCCAGGATATTTACGGTAAGGTGTCGCTCAATGCACCCAACGGCAGCAAGTTCAACCTCTTCGGTTTCTCGTTCAACGACCAGGTGAACAACTACATGTCGCTCTCTGACTTCGGTTGGAAGTCATACGGTGCGGGTACCAATTTCCTCGTCATCCCAGGAAAGGCTCCCGTGATGATTGAGGGTAACATCGCCTACTCGAGCTACACTTCGCAGATGAAGGAAGAAAGCAGCCCCGACCGCTATAGCAACATCAACGGCTTCAACATGGGCTTCGATTTCAGCCAATTCATGGGTAGAAACACCTTGAAATATGGTGTGGAGATGTTAGGCTATACCACAGACTATGTGACTTACAGCCTGTATGGACACAACAAAATTTCCCAAAAGGTCAATTCCACGGAGTTGGGCGTCTATGCCAAATACAAGGCAGTGTTGGGCAAGTTCTTGCTTGAGCCCAGTTTGCGTTTGCAGTTCTATGCTTCCTTGCCCGACCTTTCGTTTGAGCCTCGCATTGCAGCAAAGTATAACGCAACCGACTGGTTCCGCCTGAAAGCTGCTGCGGGTATGTATTCGCAGAACTTTGTTGCGGCCACGAGCGACCGCGATGTGGTCAACCTGTTTTATGGCTTTCTTTCAGGCATCAACAACCTGCCGAAGACCTTTAACGGTAAGGAAATCAACAGCTACCTGCAAAAGGCCAACCATTACATCGTGGGAGCCGAATTCGATTTGAGCAGCAATACGACCTTGAATATTGAGGGCTATTGGAAAGACTTCGTCCAGCTGACCAACATCAATCGAAACAAGATTTACGCTGATTCGCCTATGAATTCCGAAGTCCCCGATTTGCTGAAGAAAGACTTTACCGTCGAGACGGGCGATGCCTACGGATGCGATGTTTCCTTGAAGTTTGAGGACAAGCATTGGTATCTTTGGGCCGTTTATGCTTTGGGATTCGTGAACAGAAACTATGAGAAAGCCACCGAAGAAGGTGCCGTGCTCATGAAATACCCGACGCATTTCGACCGTCGTCATAACATCAACCTCATCCTGACCTACACCGCGGGTTCGAAACGACAGTGGGAGTTCAGCGGCCGTTGGAACTTCGGTACCGGCTTCCCCTTCACCCAGGTGCAAGGCTTCTATGAGTACTATTCCTTCCAGGATGGCATCAATTTCGACTACACCACGACCAATGGCGAGTTGGGCATCCTGTACGGCGACTTGAACGGTGGCCGTCTGCCCACCTACCATCGTTTCGACATCGACCTGAAGCGTAAGTTCTACTTCACCGAAAACGTGATGCTTGAGGTGGACCTGAGCGTGACCAATGTCTATAACAGAAACAACGTGTTTTATGTCAACATTGTGACAGGTCAGATTGCGCGACAGTTGCCCATCTTGCCGACCATGGGTTTGACATTCTCGTTCTGAGTAGATCATAGTATTACAAAAGGTTTTCATTTCCCTACGCGCCGTCATTGGCGCGTAGGTTTTTTTTGCCGCATTCGGCTTGTTTTCAGAATTATCCCTATCTTTGCACTTTCATCATGAATGATAATCATAAAAATAGGATAATATGATACTGGTAAAACAAGCTGGAGTCTATGTCAACATCTTGAATTGCAGGCTGAAGAAGTACCTGGCAGAGGTGTTCAAAAAGAATAATGTCAACCTGACGGCGGAGCAATATCTCGTCATGGACACGCTTTGGAACGAAGGCACACTCACGCAACAGGCCATCGCGTTCATCATCCAGAAGGACAAGAACTCGGTGACGCAATTCATCGATAACCTGGAACGGAAAGGTCTCGTTACGCGTTCGGTGGCCAAGGAAGACCGCCGTGTGAACAATATTGTGGTGACCAAAGAAGGCATGGCGCTCAAGGATTCCACCAAACAATTGGCCATCGATACGATGAACAAGGCACTTGAGGGCATCCCTGAAGATGACGTGCAGACTTTCGTCACCGTGTTGAAAAGAATATGCGGAAACATCAGTGACTTCGGAAAGCAGCCCGAGGAAATCGAGCTATGAAACTGATTTTGGCATTATTATTGGACAATTTTTCCAAATCCAAAGCGTTGATTTTATATCTTTGCAGGCTTTAATTTTCAATGAATATGAGAAAGACTATTGTTTTTTTACTTGTTTTCGTAGCTATGACGCTACTGTTTCCCGCATGCAACAAAGGCCCGGGTGAAGGCGGCTCGGGGACGGTGCGAGGCTATGTGAAACTCGTGCATCATCCCGACGACGACTACACTTTGACTCCCGACACTATGGTGGCTGCCAAGACCGATGTCTTCATCATCTATGGCGATGAGCAGTTTTTCGGCGACGATGTGGAAACCAATGCCGACGGAATGTACCAGTTTGAGTATCTGCTGCCTGGAAACTATACCGTGTTTTCCTATTCCACCTTGCCCTCGGGCGAAAAGGTGGCTGTGAGTGCTTCGGTCGATTTGACGCGGGGTGCAGTGGCACAGGTTCCTACGCTCTTCATTCACGATGGCAAGGCATACGGCACTTCCATCGTAAAAGGTCGTGTGCACGCTGCCTATTACCATAATGGAAGCTATCGTGGCGAAGGCTGGGCTTGTGAGCATCGTGTCTATATTCGAAGAATGGGCGAGGACATCCCCTTCGACGACACCCGCGTGGGTCCCGACGGCTACTTCGCTTTCCAGAAACTGCAACCTGGCGAGTATGAGGTGTTTACGGCTTCTGATGACATCGCCACGGAAATCCCGGATTTTGTCTTCCAAAGCGTCACCGTTGATGAGGCGGGACAAATCTGCGAACTTCCTGAGCAATTTGAAGTGATAATCAATGTATAAAAGCAAGGCCCCTGAGCCTGTCGAAGGGCCGGCTTAACAAGAATAAGAAACTAAATAATCTACTGAATATGAAGAAACTATTGTTTTTATTGGCATTTTGCTCCATTGCCTATGGTGCAGTCTCTCAGTCGGTCTCAGAGAGTACCATTCAGAAACGCGAAAACCGCAAGGGTATGGTGCTGAAGGAATGGAACACGGCGGCGGGCGATAAACGCGCTTTCCTCGACCGTGTGACGACCTACGATGAGTTGGGCCGAAAGATTGAGGAAATCGAATATGCCAGCTATGGCCAGAAGTGGCGCGTAGTGAGCGAGTATCCCGCCAATAGCGACATCACGGCTAAGGTGGTGCGCGAGATCGAGTACAACGACCGCGACAAGGTGGTGCGCATCCGCAAGTTTGAGTACAACGAGGACGGCTCCAAGAAATGCCAGAAGAATTACTACCCGAACGGCAAGCTGGAGTCGGTGAAGACTTTCGAATACGTTCCAAAATAATACGGCGTGGAAGAGATTCTCGACATAGTGCAAGGCATGAAGCCCATCTCGCTCGATGAGATGAGCGGCGTGAAGCTGATGAACCGCATCGACACGAAATATGTGGTGACGGAGGGTCAGTTGTGCACCATCCTGTCGAGAATCTGCAACAGCTACTACGCCCAAGAGGTGGAAGGCAACCGCCTGTCACCCTACAGCACGGTGTATTACGACACGCCCGAGCTTACCATGTACCTCATCCACCACGACCGCCGTCTGGTGCGCGACAAGGTGCGGGTGCGTACCTACGTCGACTCCCACCTGACCTTCTGCGAGGTGAAGCACAAGAACAACAAGGGCCGAACGAAGAAGAAACGCATCGTGGTGGAACCCATTCCGAATATCTTGGAGAACCCCGAAGCGGCTGCCTTTTTGGCCGAGAAACAACCCTATCCGGTCAGTTCGCTCAGTCCGCATCTCGTCACCATTTTCGACCGTTTCACTTTGGTGAACTACGAGAAGACCGAACGCCTCACCATCGACTGCAACCTCCGTTTCGAGAACCTGCGTAACGGCCACACCGCCTCGATGGCGCCTCTTGTCGTGATGGAACTGAAACAAGACGGTCGCGCCAAGTCGCTCTTGAAGGATGTGCTCTTCGACATGAGAATCAGGCCGTTCAAGGTCAGCAAGTACTGCATCGGCACCTGCCTGACCCGCCCCGAGGTGAAACAGAACCGGTTTAAGAAAAAGTTGAGGAGAATAGAGAAGCTTAAAGCCGTCAGCTATCAGTCGTCAGCCGTCAGCTTGGTAGAACCTGAGCTGATTGCTGAAGGCTGATAGCCAACAATTAAACAATTAAACAAACAACAATCAACAAATATGAACCTACTACAAATCAACCTGCAGGACTTCGATCCTGACATTGCGCGGGAATTTGGCGGCGGCGCCACGGGAATGGATTTCCTCGGTGTGCCGCTCTTCGATGCCCAAAGCCTATGGACGACCTTGATCCGCTTTGTATTCAACATCCTTGTCTGCTGGGTCATCATTCATTTCTTCTACTACAAGAAGGCCAACCGCAAGGACTATTACTTCACCTTTATCATGTTTGCGGCGGTCATCTTCCTCATCATCTCGCTGATGGAGAACATGAAGATGAACATCGCCTATGCATTGGGCCTCTTTGCCATCTTCGGCATGATACGTTACCGAACGGAGACCATCAAAATCCGAGAGATGACCTACCTCTTCGTGGTCATGGGCCTGAGCATCGTCAACGGCATGGCGCTCTCGACGAGCTATTTAGAACTTCTCGCGGTAAACTTGATGGTCGTGCTGATTATCTGGTTGTTGGATGGCACAAAACTGCTGAAGCACACAGCGATGAAGATCATCCTCTACGACCGCATCGAGAACACCAAGCACGGCAAGGAAGAAGACCTGAAAGCCGACCTCATCGAACGCACGGGATTGGAAATCAGCAAGGTGGAGGTGGGGCATATCGATTACCTGCGCGACGTGGCTTTCGTCAAGGTGTACTACAAGCCGATTGATGGCGAGGTGAATACGATTGACACTATAACTAAGTTGAAGGATTTTGAAGTGTAGTGAAGAAACTGCTACTCATAGTATTATTGTTGCTCACGGTTGGGGCATTCGCGCAGAGCGAGCGTACGACCGACTTCGGCGGTATCGTCTCGGCGGAGGCAGAGGCGGCCTTGGGCGGACCTTTCGGCCTGTCGGTGGAGGAGGAACTGCGCTTCGACCACAACTTCTCTCAGTTCGACCGTTGGCTCAACTCGGTGGGCGTGGATTATACTTGCCTGCACAACCGCATGAACATTGGCCTCACTGCCGATTACATCCGTCGCCACAACGACCGAGGCTATTACGAGAACCGTGGTCGCTTGGGTTTGCAAGTGACCTATACTGAAGATTATCGTCGTTTCAAGTTTCAGGTGCGCAGCAAGGCCATCGGTACCTTCTTCGACGAGCGCACGGGTGAGCATCGCGTCAATCCGAGGCTGTATTGGCGCAACCGCTTGAAGGTGACCTATCAGAAACCCAATAGCCGCTTCAAGTATGCCCTTTCGACCGAATTGTTTTGGCTCACCAACGACCCCAAGAAAGGTGGTCTCGACAATTTGCGCACGGTGCTTTCGGTGGATTACCGTCTGGCGCGGCAATACTCCCTTTCCGTTTTCGCCCGCATGGACAACGACCTTTGGGTGAAAGAGCCCGTGGACAGGTTCTATTTCGGCCTGACGTTTAAGGCGAAATATTGATTTTTTAAGGATAAAAATAGCTATATTTCAATAAAAAGTCGTTTTTCTTTGAAAAATGGCTTTTTTGTTTCAAATAGGTTTCCTATTTTTGTACTCTCGAAACCAATCAAAACTATACCGATATGAGTACAAAACGAAACTTGAAATGGATTTGCGGCATCAGCCTGGTTTGCGCGATGCTGCTGCTCGTTGCCTTGCCTTCGTGCGTCAAGAAGGCCACAACGGGTAAGAAGTCGTCGGATGTCTTCGTGGAACGCATCCGTCCGTTGAATGAGGCCCTGCTGAACCTGTTGGACAGCTACACCTCAGGCGCCATCGTCGCTGGCGAACCCATCGTGGTGCGCTTCAGCAACCCCGAGGCACTCAAAGTGAAATACGGTGAAGAGATTCCCGCCAAGGCCTTCGACTTTACGCCTGCCTTGAAAGGTAAGGCAGTGTGGATCGACGAGAACACCGTCGGCTTCCAGTACGACAACATCGACAAGGACCAGAACTATGTCTGCAAGTTCAAGATGTCGGATTTCGTGAATGTGGATAACAACGAGATGCTTGAGTTCGGTTTTGGCGTGCGCCGTCAGAACCTTAGCCTTGTGACCGTCCAGCCCGTCTGCTCGTCGAACGAGGAGATGAGCTACCTGCTGCGCGTGGCCTTCGCCACCCCCATCGAGCAGGAAGACGTGGAAAAGCTGTTCGACGACGGATTCCGCAAAGACCACCCCGTTCAGGTGAACTACTCGGGCAACAACGTTTTCGACATCCTGGTCCAAAACCTGAAGCGCCAGAACAAGGATTACCAATGCCATGTGGTGCTCAACGGCAAGGCTGTCGACAGCAAGACCAACATCGTGCGCGACCTGACGGTGTTTGCCAAAGACACTTTCAAGCCTCTGATGTTTGATGTCGACAAGTCTGCCGGCGTGGGTACGCTGCTCTTCTCGCAGCCCCTGAAAGAAGACCAAAACCTCAGCGGTTTCGTCGATTTCAATAAGAGAATTGGCTACAAGGCTGACATCAAGGGAAATAAGATTGATTTCTTCTTCGACAAGTCCTCCTTGTATCGTTATCAGCTTGAGGAGATGAACATGACGGTCGGTAGTGGCGTTCGTGCCGCCAATGGCATGTTGCTGCAAAGCGAATACACCTACGATTTCGACCTCACCGACAACCTGCCCAAGGTGCGTTGGACCGACGATGGTGTCATCATCCCCAATGTGGATGAAACCACCATCTACTTCGATGCCATCTGCCTTAACTCGGTGACCTTGAGGATTATCCGTGTCTTCGACGACAACATCCTGTCGTTCTTGCAAGACAACGAACTCCAAGAGACTTACGGCGTCCGCAAGGCGGGTCGTTTGGAGAAGAAGGTGCGCCTCGCCATCGACAACCCATACGCTAACCAATGGAAGACCTTCCCCATCGTGCTTTCGGATTACATCAAAGTGGAGCCCGGCGCGATGTATCAGCTGAGCCTTAACTTCGGTCCCGCTGACTACACCTTCGCCTCCGAAGAGATGAAGGCCGCCGTTAGTGAAAACGAAGCGTTGGAAGCCAGCTTCTGGGACGGCGAGAGCTACGACTATAAGGAATACAACTACGACGGCGAATGGGGCGACCCCAACGGCTACTACTACTACAACTATGTGGAGGAGAAGAAGAACATCGTGGTCAGTGACCTCGCCGTGACGGCCAAGATGGGACGCAACGACATCGTGGATGTGTTCGTCTATCAGATTTCGGATGCCAAACCCGCTTCGGGAGCCCAAGTAACGGCTTATAACTTCCAAAAGCAGGAGCTGGCTAAGGGCAATGTCGACGCTCAGGGTCACGTGCAGCTGAATTGCGCCAACCGTCCAGCCTTTGTGGTGGCAACAGACAAGAAAGGCAGCAAGTCGGTCATCAAGTTGAATGATGGCAATGCCTTGTCGTACAGCCGTTTCGATATCTCAGGCGAGGCCGTGGAGAAGGGCGTTTCGGCCTATGCTTACTCCAACCGTGGCGTATGGCGTCCTGGCGATGAGATGCAGCTCAACCTCATGCTCAACGATGTGGAATCCAATGTGCCCGACGACTATCCGGTCGTCCTCGAGGTGCTGGATGCCTCTGGCCGCCTCTATGCCAAGCAGGTGAACACCAAGCCTGTGAACGACATCTATTGCTTCACTGTTCCCACCGATGTGTCAGACGAGACTGGCCTTTGGATGGCACGCTTCAAGGTGGGCACCAACACCATCACCCAGAACCTGCGTGTGGAGACGGTGAAACCCAACCGTTTGGAAATCAAGTTTGACCTGCCCGAAGTGATCAGCTTGACGCGCAACGAGCGTGCCAACCTCACTTCGAGATGGCTCAACGGTATGAAAGCCAATGGCTTGAAGGCTGAAGTGGACGTGAAGGTGCGCAAAGGTGAGACTACCTTCAAGGACTTCCCCAATTATTCCTTCGTCAACGAAGCTGACGCTTTTGAACCAGAGGAGTTGTCGGTCTTCAGCGGAAACCTGAATGCTGAAGGCGTCGCCAACGTTGGCTTCGGCCCGTTGAAGGATGTGAGCTCAGAGAATATGATGAACGGCACCTTCACGGTGAAGGTCTTCGAACAGGGCGGCGATTTCAGCATTGCCTCGTTCACTTCCAAGCTTTCGCCCTATTCTCGTTATGTGGGTGTGGATCTGCCTGAGCCTCTGTCGAAATACGGCAGATACTACGACACGGACAAGGACTGGCAGTTCAATATCGCCATGGTCGACGAAAACGGTACGGCCTATAAGTCGGCGGTCGCCTTGGATTATGCACTCTACAAGTTGGATTACTGGTGGTGGTGGTCGAGCGAAGATGACTATTCGCTGCAACGCTATGCCTCGGGCACTTACAAGGCTCCTGTGGAGACTGGCAATCTGACCTGCAAGGGCACGACTTCGGTGTCTTTCAACATCCCGGAGGAAAAGTGGGGATGCTATCTCTTCGTCATTCGTGACAAGGAAGGCGGCCATACCTTCGCCAAGGTCATCTACTTCGACTGGGGCTGGGGCCACTCCTCCTCGGCATCGGGCGCTCCCGCACAGTTGTCGATGAAGGCCACGGCCGAAAGCTATCAGGTGGGCGAGAAAATCATGGTGACCTTCCCGGCCAACAACAAGGCTAAGGCACTCGTCACGGTGGAAGCCAACGACCGCGTGTTGCAGACCATGGTGGTGGACAACCTCGGCGAGGAAGGCAAGGTGGAAATCCCCGCTACGGAAGAGATGATTCCGAATGCATACGTCTATGTGTCGCTGATACAGCCGCATGACGCCGACAACGACCTGCCCATCCGTCTCTATGGCGTGGTGCCCGTGAAGGTGGAGAACAAGAAGCTGCAGCTGCAGCCCAACATACAAATCCCTGAAACGGCCAACACGAAGAAGAAACTCGACGTGAAGATTAGCGAGGCTGCCGGACAGGGCATGACCTACACCTTAGCCATCGTCGACGAAGGTATCCTCGGCCTGACCAACTTCAAGACCCCGAATCCTTACGGTTACTTCAACAGCAAGCAGGCATTGAGCGTCCGCACATGGGACAACTACAGCTCCGTCGTCGATGCGTTCAGCGGCGAGCTGGGCTCGGTCTACGCCATCGGTGGTGACGGCATACTGAACCAGGAAGTCACCTTAGACAAGCGCTTCAAGGCCTATGCAGTCACGTTGGGACCTTTCGAACTGAATGCTGGCGAGACCAATACCCATAGCTTCGAAGTGCCGCAATGCTCTGGTGCGCTGCGCTTTATGGTGGTGGCCAAGGGCAATGGCAAAGCCTTTGGCTCGGCTGAGAAACGCATGACCGTCATGGATCCGATCAACCTGTATCCTTCGGCCCCGCGTGTGGTGGCACCTGGCGACGAACTGAACCTCAAAGTGCAGGTGCAGGCCCCGACGATGAAGAACAAGTCGTTGGCAGTGAAATTCGATAACAAGAACCTCGAACCTATCGGCAGCCTGCCCACCACGGTGCAGATTGACGGCGATGGTGAGGGCTTGATTGCCGTGAGGACGAACATTCCTAAGACCTTGGGCAATGCCGAACTGAAACTGTCGGTGACGGGCGATGGCTACACTGCCGAGTCGTCGACGCTGATGCCGATTCGTATGCCTTACGCCGACCGTCACAACACCATCACCCAGGAAATCGGTGCTGGTCAGTCGGTGACGATTCCGTTCAATCTGGCAGGTATGGCAGGCATGCAGCAAGGCAAGATCACTGTGTCGTCGTTGCTTCCTGTCGACCTCTTCGGCCGCATCGACTACCTGATGGATTATCCGCATGGTTGCCTCGAACAGACTACTTCAAAGGCCTTCCCGCAACTCTATCTGAACTACGTTGCACAGCTCGACGACAAGGATAAGGAAAAGATTCATGACAACGTTGAGTGGACCATCACCAACTTGAAGACGTTCCAGAAGTCCGACAATTCGTTGACTTGCTGGCCGAGTGGTCATTACTCCGACCCATGGGCGGAAATCTATGCGTTGCATTTCTTGGTAGAGGCGAACAAGCAAGGCTACGATGTGCCGCAATACTTCTTGGATGGTTTGCTGAAATACCAAGCCGACCGCGCCAAGCAGTGGAAGAAAAACGTGGATTCCAGTTGGGATGAGACCGTCCAAGCCTACCGTCTCTTTGTTTTGGCTTTGGCCGACAAGGCTGAGATGGGAGCCATGAACCGCTTCAAGGAGCTGGAGATGAAGTATGACCTGACCAAGGCCTTGGCTGCTGGTGCTTTCGCACAAATCGGTAAGACCAACATTGCACAGAAGTTGCTGCCCAACCTCGAAGAAGGCAAGCAATTGTCAGATTACTACTATTCCTTCGGTTCGCGTACCCGCGACCTCGCCTTCTTCACCTATGTCCAGATGCTCTGCGATGTGGATCAAACGACGGTGCAGAACAACATCAACGAGGTGTGCCGCATGTTGAGCAGCAACCGCTGGATGGACACCCAGTCGACGGCCTTCTCGCTCTTCGTCTTGGGCAAGTATGCCGAAAAGATGAACGTCAACAACACCAACCTCTCGGCTACGGTGAAGGCGAACGGTGAGGAGCGTACGCTGAACACCAATATGGCCTCGGTGGGTTACAGCTTCACGCCGAAGTTGGGCGACAACACCGTTGAAGTGAAGAACAATACGGACCAAAAGATCATGGTCAACCTGTTCACCAAGACTGCTGTGGCCGAATACGACATGAATGAGAGCGGCAACGTGATTAAGATGACGGTGAACTACTACGACAAGAACGGCAATCCTGTGAACCTGTCGTCGTTGAATGCCGGCACCGACCTGCGTGTCCAGATCACGGTGAAGAACCAGAGCGATTGGAGAGTCACCGACTTGGCGCTGTCGTACTACCTGCCTTCGGGTTGGGAGCTGGTCAATGATCGCTTGAACGGCGAGATGATTGGCAACGATGGAGCCAAGCACATCGACTTGCGTGACGACCGTGCTTACATCTACTTCGACCTCTATTCTGGCGCAAAGAAGACCTTCACCTTGAAGGCTAACGCCACCTACGAGGGCAACTACATGATTCCTGCTGTCCGCTGCGAGGACATGTACAATGATGAGATCTTCTACCAAGTGCCTGCTCGCGGGTGTGTGGTGAAGTGATGCAATTGTTGTTATTGTAGGAGCGAACCAATTTGTTCGTCCCTATGAGAACGACATGAATGTGGTTTTTATGAAATGGCTCGCAAGACATAAGAAAACAAAGGTCGTCTTATTGGTCCTTGCGGGCCTTTTCATAGCCTTTCTCTGCATCCCAGTGCCGCGCTTCGACAAGCCGTATTCCACTGTCTTGACCGCTAAGAACGGTGAGTTGCTCGGAGCGAAGATTGCCGACGACGGACAATGGCGCTTCCCCGCCACCAACAACTATTCCCCGAAATACGTCGCCTGTCTCCTGGAATACGAAGACCGTTGGTTTTTCTTCCATCCGGGGTTTAACCCAGTCTCGTTCGTGAAGTCGTTCATCGCCAACATGAAGGCGGGCGAGGTGGTGCGCGGTGGCAGTACACTCTCGATGCAGGTGGTGCGCATGTCGCGCGACAACCCACCACGAACCTACGCCGAGAAGCTTTGGGAGGTCATCTTGGCCATGCGCCTGGAGTTGCGTTATTCCAAGAAGTCCATCCTCGATATGTACGCCGCCAACGCGCCATTTGGCGGCAATGTGGTCGGCATCGACGCGGCGGCGTGGCGTTATTTCCATACCACACCCGATGTGCTCTCGTGGGGCGAGGCAGCCACCCTTGCCGTGTTGCCCAATTCGCCTGCCCTGATTTACCCTGGACGCTCCCGCGACCGATTGGAAAAGAAACGTAATGAGCTGTTGCAGCGTTTGCCGCAGTCCAAGACCTTCATTCCTAAGCGATTTAGCACTTCGAGACTTTCGGAGGAAGATGCCGAGCTGGCCATGATGGAAGACATCCCTGACAAGCCTTTTGACATGCCCATGCTGGCCTATCATTACCTCAGTGATCAGGACAAACAGCATCATGGTGAGCATATCGCTTCCACTATCGACTTCAACCTGCAACGTTCGGTGTTGGACATCATGCACCGCCACCATGAAGCCAATGTGATGAACAACATCGACAATGCTGCGGTATATGTGGTTGATTATCTGAATGATGAAATCGTCGCCTACGTGGGTAATAACAGCGATGCCTCTGATGCGGCCATGGTCGACATGGTGAAGGCGCAACGCTCGACGGGTAGCATCTTGAAACCCTTCCTTTTTGCCGCCATGCTTGATGAAGGCACGTTGCTGCCTCAGATGGTCTTGCCCGACATTCCAATGAGCCTCTCTGGCTTCACGCCGAAGAACTACAGCGGAGAATATTGGGGTGCAGTGCCTGCCGACAAGGCCTTGCAAAACTCGTTGAATGCGCCTTTTGTGCATCTGTTGCGCGAATACGGTCAGCAAAGGTTCCATGCCTTGCTGAAACGACTGCCGCTGAAAGGCATCGTCTTCGAGGCGGAGCATTACGGCCTGTCGCTCATCGTGGGCGGGGCGGAGTCGTCGCTTTACGACATCACCAATGCCTACGCCAAGATGGGAAGGAAGTTGGCTTCTTACGTGAATGATAGCTACAATGTCAAGATCGATGAGAAAGAGTCCCCTTTTTCGGCTGAGGCCATTGCAGAGACCTTCCATGTGATGCTCGGCTTGACGCGCCCCACGAGTCAGATAGGATGGGGTGGTTTTGCTTCGTCGAAGCAGGTGGCTTGGAAGACAGGCACGAGTTTTGGCTTCAAGGACGCTTGGGCAGTGGGGCTCACCGACCGTTACGTGGTAGGCGTTTGGACAGGCAATTCCGATGGTGAAGGTCGCCCCGGACTGACAGGTGTAGGCGTGGCCGCCCCGATTCTCTTCGATGTGGTCGGCAAGCTGAACGACAGCTACCGATATCCGGCCAATACCATGGAAAGCCTTGAGGTTGAGGTCTGTGCGGAGTCGGGCTATCCCAAGTCGGAGTATTGCCCTGCGACAAAAAAGATTCGCGTGCCCAACGTGGAGAATCAGACAGGCGTGTGCCCTTATCATAAAAAGTTGTTTTTGGATGCGTCGCGCCAATATCAGGTACGCCCCGACTGTTATCCCGTCGACCAGAAATGTTATGAGGTGTATTATGTGCTCCCGCCTGTGATGGAATGGTTCTACAAGAAACATTCGCCTTTGTTCCGCCCCTTGCCGGCTTTCTATCCAGGTTGTGGTACGGCGCATGCAGATGAGGTGATGGCCTTCGTCTATCCCAAAAGCGATGCCAAGGTGACCATCCCCGTCGGCATCCGTGGCGACCGCCAGCAGGTGATTTTCGAGATTGCCCATCGCAATCCGCAAAAGACCATCTTTTGGACGCTGAATGACGAGTTTCTAGGCCAGACACGCCTCAACCACCAAATGCCCATTGACGTGGAGAAAGGCACTTACCGTCTTCGTTGCGTGGATGAGGATGGAGTGGAGTTGAATAGAAGGATTGTGGTGCAGTAAACCGGCCCTTCGACGCTTCAACCATGCTCAGCGACCGCAGGCTCAGGGACCTTGCTATTACCAAGCATACGCCTCGGCCGTCATCCACTTGCCCTGCACTTTCAGGACGCGTTCGATGACGTCGCGCACAGCTCCCTTTCCGCCAGGGCGTTCGCTGATGAACTTGCTGATTTCCTTTACCTCGGGCGAGGCATCGGCAGGACAGGCGGGCAGACCGGCTTCTTTCATCACCGTGATGTCGGGGATGTCATCGCCCATGAAGATGATTTCTTCTGGCCTTAGGCCTTTTCGGTTCATGTATTCTTTGAGCTTCAGCACCTTGTTGGGGACACCCGTGAACACATCCGACACCCCAAGGCTGTTCATCCGCACCTCCATCGAGGGACAGATGGCACCAGAGATTACAGCGACTTTGTAGCCGAGTTTTGAGGCCAGTTGCAAGGCATAGCCGTCTTTCACGTTGGTGGCACGCCATGGCGTCCCGTCGGGGCTGCTGTAGACGGTGCCGTCGGTCATCACGCCATCGTAATCGAAAACGAAGGTCGTGATTTTTGAAAATAAAGTCTCGAGTTCGTTCATGGTATGACATTTTTACGCCTCAAAAATACGGAAATTTTGGCAAATTCCAATTCCTATCGCAAAAATGCGTAAATTTGCAGTCCATTTTTTACAATTATGAGAATCAGACATCAAAACGATAATGTGGAAGAAATCGTGGCCGCAACGATAGAGGCCATGGAAGCCGTGAAAGGCAAGGAAATAGTCACCCTCGACCTGAGGGAAATCAACACCGCCGTGACGGATTATTTCGTCATCTGCCATGCGCCTTCAAAGACGCAGGTGGATGCCATTGCCGACAAGGTGGAGGAACTGGTCTTTGAAAAGACACGCACCAAGCCCTACCATGTGGAGGGTCGCGACAATACGGAATGGATTTTGATAGACTTCGTCGATGTCGTCGTCCATGTGTTCCTCGAATCGAAACGCGAGTATTACAAATTGGAGGAACTTTGGGCCGATGCCGAGAGAATCGTTAAGGCATCCGAAGAGTAATCATTTCAAAATCAATTTCTTACAAATGGAGAATAAAGAGACTAAAGAGGCTGGCAACAATCCGAACCAGTCTACGCAGCCCAACCAACCCAATCAGCCCAACCAAAAGCCCAACGGCAAACGGCGGTTCAACCTGATGTGGATTTATGCCATTTTGGCAATCGTCCTCATCGCCTTGAATTTTGTCGGCAAGGATTCCGCCGTCCCGCAACAGGAAATCGACCAGGGCAAACTCATCGAGTTGCTGAAGAGTGGGGAGGTGGGGAAAATAGAACTCGTCAACCGCGAAGATGCCGAGGTTTATTTGAACCAAAAGGGTCTGGCGATTCATTTCCCTGAGGCGGTGGCCAATTCCGAGGGCTATACCACGACGCCCAATTACACCTATAAAATCGGTTCCTTGGATCGTTTCGAGGAGATGGTGGAGAATGCCCAGCAAGGTATGGCCAATCCTGTATATATCAAGAATGTGAGCCGCTCCAAATGGATGTCGGAGTTTTTGCTTAGCTGGCTCTTGCCCTTGCTGCTGCTGGTGGTGTTTTGGATTGTCATTTTTCGAGGCATGGGGCGCAACATGGGTGGCGGCGCAGGCTCGATTTTCAACATCGGCAAGTCGCGGGCCCAGCTTTATGACAAGAATAGCAGCAATGTCAACGTGACATTCAAGGATGTGGCGGGTTTGGAAGAAGCCAAGGTGGAGATTATGGAAGTCGTTGACTTTCTGAAGAATCCAGAGAAATACACCAAGTTGGGCGGTAAGATTCCGAAGGGCGTGCTGCTCGTAGGCCCTCCCGGAACGGGTAAGACCCTGCTGGCCAAGTCGGTGGCTGGCGAAGCCAATGTGCCTTTCTTCAGCCTTTCGGGCTCCGACTTCGTGGAGATGTTCGTCGGCGTGGGTGCCTCGCGCGTCCGCGACCTGTTCAACAATGCCAAGTCGAAGGCACCGTGTATCATCTTCATCGATGAAATCGACGCCATCGGTCGCGCCCGTGGCAAGAGTGCCATCACGGGTGGTAACGACGAGCGTGAGAGTACGTTGAACCAGCTGCTTACCGAGATGGATGGCTTCGGCACCAACTCAGGTGTCATCGTATTGGCCGCCACCAACCGTGCCGACATTTTGGACAAGGCATTGCTGCGTGCCGGTCGTTTCGACCGTCAAATCTACGTGGAGTTGCCTGATATTGTGGGACGTAAGGAAATCTTTGAGGTTCACATGCGTGGCCTGAAGCTCGGCAACGATGTCGACAAGGAATTCTTGGCCAAGCAGACCCCAGGCTTCTCGGGTGCCGACATTGCCAACGTGTGCAACGAAGCCGCGCTGATGGCCGCCCGCAAAGGCAAAGACGAAATCGACAAGCAGGACTTCTTGGATGCCGTCGACCGCATCATCGGAGGTCTCGAAAAGAAGAATAAGATTATCACGCCTGAAGAGAAGAAGGTCATTGCCTTCCACGAGGCAGGTCATGCCACCACGAGTTGGCTGCTGCAATATGCCCATCCGTTGGTGAAGGTGACCATCGTGCCGCGTGGCAAATCGCTTGGTGCGGCTTGGTATCTGCCGGAGGAACGCCAGATTACCACCAAGGAACAGATGTACCACGAGATGATTGCCACCTTGGGCGGCCGTGCCGCCGAGCAGGTTATTTTCGGCCAGATTTCGACCGGTGCCTTGTCGGATCTTGAAAAGGTGACCAAGCAGGCCTTTGCTATGGTGACCTATTACGGCTTGGATGAGGAAATCGGCAACATCAGCTATTACGACTCGACGGGCCAGCAGGACTACAGCCTGACGAAGCCCTACAGCGAGAAGACCGCCGAGACCATCGACAAGGAGGTGAGCAAGCTCATAGAGAAAGCCTATCAGGAAGCCATCACCATCCTTACCGAACATCGCGAGGGCTTGACACAGTTGGCCACCAAACTCGTCGAGGAGGAAGTCATCTTCGGCGAAGACCTTGAACACATCTTCGGCAAGCGTCCGTGGAACAATTCGGAAGACGAGAAGCTGAAGGATGCCGCGCTGAAAGCCGCCGAAAACCAACCTGAGAGCCAACCTGAAAACCAACCTCAAAACGCATAAGCTATGGCTTGGGACAACAAAGGAGAAAACAAGGACGCTACTTTTAAGGAGCAGATACTCGCCAAGGTGCGCAACGCCCTCATCGAGCGGCAGGAGGCTTTGTTCAAGGACATCGACCAGCGCACCGAGACCTGGATACCCATCAAGGAGGAGGACGGCACCGCCATCACCTTCGTGCAAAACTTCAAGGAACACGGCGGCATCTTCATCTATCTGGAAAGCGAGGCCGAGTTTGCCGAGTGCATTAAGCAGCTGGCACCTGAGAATGGCTGGGAACCGCTGTGGTGTACCAGCCCAGATATGCAAGCCATGTTGAATAAATACGGCATCCCCTATACCGAAGGCAAGGAGCGTGAGCCCAAGCAGAAGCTCGTCAGCCTGACGGGTTGCGAGTGCCTGGTGGCGCAGACGGGCAGCATCGTCCTTTCCGATGCCTTGACGCAGACCCGCGAGGCCTACGCCATGGCCGACATTCTGTTGGTGTATGCCACCACGGAGCAAATTGTCCCCGGGATGCGCACGGCTTTCCAAACCATAAAGCGGAAATACGCCAAGAACAAGCCTTCGCAGCTGACCTTTATCACGGGACCGAGCCGTAGCACCGACATAGAGCAGACCTTGGTCATTGGTGCTAGTGGCATCCGTCAAGTGGCGGTGTTCCTTGTGGACGAGGAATGATTTTAGATGAATCGTAGACACCTTATATTATTAATCGTTTTTGCGGCGTTGGCCTCCTGTGCCAAACGGTCTGTTGTGCCACCACCGCAAGAGGATGTGCTTTATCAACTGACTTTCTACAGCGCGACAAAACCCGATAGTGTTATGCAAATTCTTGACACATTGGATATTAGTGTGCTATCTAAAAAAGAGCAAGCTCATTATTGTCTGTTGAAAGTCGGGGTGCGCGATGTGTTTTTCTTGTATGACGACGAAACAGATTCCCTGCTGCAGGTGGCTGAGGATTATTTCGTTGGCAGCAAGGAGAAGTATTTTGAAGCCGAAACCTGCGAGGCGCTTTCGCGCATTGCCTTCAAAGAGGGAAAAGGAGAACAGGTCAAGCTGGAATGGTTGCGGAAGGCCTTGCAAAGCATTGAGCAATGCCAACATGTAGACGAGCGTTTCGTGCGTTTTTCCACCGTTCCAATGACGGAACAGGAAATGATCGACATCAAGAAATACATGCTGCACCTTCGATTGGGTTTGTGTTATTTGGACAACAATTATGCTGAAGAGAGTCTCATTCATCTAAAAAAGGCTGAACGGTATTTTGCTGAAACTCAGTATTCTGCCATGCATTTTACTACATCAATCGCATTGAGTAACGTCTATTTGGATTTAAAGGAATATGACAGTTGCCTCATCTGGTGTGAAAAAGGATTGCAGGTCTCGCAAGCATTGGGTAATGCTGAACAAATCGCCTGTTGTCATCTCTCCAAATCGATGTATTATAGATATCAGTTTGAGTATCAAGATTATGAAAGCAAAGAAGAAGGGGAGCAGCTTTTATGGAACTCCATTATGGAATGTCATAAGGGATTGGCTCTTTATAAGGGGCAGATGTTCCGTTACAAAGATGGCCTTTATTCAGAACTGAATCGGTGCTTCTATCAACTTGAACAATACGATTCATGTATCTATTATGCTGAAAAGCAAATAGATTTTCTGAATGCCATGCATTTCGAAATCGTCCCAAATGTCGAGAATGCTGGATTTTTTTACCGTCTTTACAAGTCGCACAATGCTTTGGGACACCAAGAGAAAGCTTTGGAATATGCTGACCTCTATTTTGAGATGCAACAAGTCCTTGAAAAACAACCTAAAGCTGTTGAACAGGTGAAAAACGAGTACGACAAGAAATTGGAAATAAACCAGTTGCAGCATGAGCAGCAGATGAAACGCTATCGGCTTTATTTGTTGCTGGTATTGTCGTTTTTGGTTATCGTGGTGGTTTTATGGTTTACCAACCAATATCGCAAAAACAAGGAAATTGAACTATTGAGGCAACAAGAAGCGTATCGAAAGCTGCAATCCGATTTTGAAGAGGCTTCCAAACAATCTTTGCAGGCACTTCAACAGCATGTGATGGCAATCTACAGGACAGGAGAGGGTGATATCTTAGGGCAAATCCTATCAGAGTTTGATGTTGCTTACCCTAAGGCCTTGGACAAACTGAGATCGGCCTATCCCAAATTGACCGAATCTGAGCGAAATATTGTCATTCTAACCTTCCTTGGTTTCAGGACAAAAGAAGAAGCTGAAATTATGCATCTGAGCCTTAATACAGTGGAAAAATACCGTACAAACATCAGAAAAAAAGCCAACCAAGATCCAGTCTCTGACTTGATTAGGTAACAAAAACCCGTACTTTTTGTCTTTATAAATAGTTATTTTTCAATAAATTGCATTTTATAAAAGGCATAAAATCCGTACTTTGGCTTCCTCCTTTGAAAATGCCGAACTTTTTTGTATAGTTTTGTGGCGTTAATAAATCCAATGTTATGAAAAAAGCATTATTCATTATCTCCTTGTTTTTGGTGGCAAACGTGGCGATTGCCCAAACCCTAGACTCCATCGCCCACCATCAATGCGGCTACTATGGGCCAAATGGTGGAGGAGAATTGGACAATGTTGCACAAATGAGCGACGGCAACATCCTTTTCCTCCACAAGGTGGGCATTAACTTTGGCGGCAACAGTAGTGCAGATGTCGTAGGAAACGTTCACTATAAAGTATCAAGACATGGCTGCATTCTTTTGGATACGCTGTTTGTCCCCGACTACGATCCTTCTTCTTACTTGTTGGCCAAGAACCCCAACGACGGTGACAATATCCGCGTTGGCATTGTCCGTGACAGCGTAAGTGGTGGTAGTTTCTTTCAAATCTTCCCCTTCGGAAATGATCTGAACTATGACTCAATAAACGAGGTTCGGGTTCCTTTGTCGGACACCTTCGCATATAGTCCTGACAACGGTTATCTAATCAACAAGCAAAACGATGTTGTCTTTACCTATTATACTCCATCTGGAAGCGACGATTGGGACCAGCATTTCGCCTGTTTCGGCCTCGATGGGACGTTGAAGTTTGAAAACGTAATACCTCAGTCGACGATTCCTACGGAAGGCGGATATCTTCGTTTTGGCGTTTTCAACGAGTCGCCATTGGAATACTTTTGGTGCGGTCGTGATCGTGTTAGCATTAACCCACAGTTTTTTGTTTGCTACATTTTCGATTCGCTTCTCCAGTATAAAGATTCCTTCTCTATTACCCCAATCAATTCGTTCTATAACTTCCAGTATGTTTTTGGATGGGAGGAGTGCCTGCTCCCAGATGGCGATGATTTCATTTTTGGTAGCAGATACAAGCGAGGTCCCACGGAGAACGGAGTCTGTCTGGTCAGATACGACAAACAGACTTTCGAACAGAAGAACATGGTGCTTTTTAAATCCCGTCCCATGCTAAATTATGGCGGAGCCTGCCCCGTAGGATTGGGTAAGGATTCCGAGGGTTCCATTTATTTTTGCTATGATACGCAGAGTTTAATGTTTACGGATAAAGGTCAGGTTGCAGTAGTCAAACTGGATGCTGATTTCAACGTGCAGTGGCAGCGTTTCTGCTTGGAGCCGGAGGGCTATTACCACCATGGTAGTGTAATAACAGTCCTTGATGATGGCGGTATAGCTGTTGGTGGAGCCTATGTGGGTAGACCCGAAGTGTTCTTCCTCGTTCTCAGCGATGATGGCTGGGCCATTGATGAATCGGAAACCACAGTCCGCCCCTACCTCTTCTACCCCAACCCCGCCCAAGACCGGCTCCACCTGCAATACTCGCCCGACGTGAAGCCCATGCAAGTCGAGTTATACGACCTGCAAGGCCGCTTGGTGCGCTCGCAAAACAAGGACTTGGAGAACCTCAGCCTGCAAGGCTTGTCGGTGGGTACCTATACGATGCGCGTCACGCTGGAGAATGGGAAGACGTTTTCGGATAAGATAGTTAAAGAATAAAATTTTCAAATAAAGCGGAAAAAACTTGTTTGAAACAATTTTCTTTGTATTTTTGCGGTGTCGTTCGCTAATACTTTGAAAAGATGAAAAGAGTCTACCTGTTGCTTTGCTTGCCCTTTTTGGCCCTGCTTTTCTCCTGCTCGACCGATGTCGACCTTTATGCCGACTATAATGAGAAACCCATTATCTATGGCCTCCTTGATGCCCGCGCCGACACCAACTTCATCAAGATCACCCGCGCGTTTTATGTGGAGGGCAACGCGAATCAGGTGGCACTCAACCCCGACTCGAGCAACTATCCGGGCAAGTTGGATGTCCGCCTCGTCGAATACTGCAACGGCGACAGCATCCGTGAGATCATCTTCGACACCATCACCATTCACGACAAAGCTCAAGGTGTTTTCTACGCGCCTTCCCAAAAACTGTATTACACCACCGAGCCTTTGCCCAAGAATGGCTCTACCAATAAGTACAGCTACAAACTAAAGGTCGCTCTCCCTGACCGTCTATTGACTGCTAAGGCTGACTTGGTGGGTAACGACGGTTTCGGCATGCAGAGCCTCGCCGTGAATTTCTCGAAAGAATACTTCAATGCCATTCCAAGAGAATTTTTGTTTCGTCCTGCCATCAACGCCAACTTTTACGAAATCAACATGACGTTCACTTTCTTGGAACAACGCACACCCGATGGCGATTCCGTGCCACGCACCATGCGGTGGTATATCGGCAGGTACTATGACTACGATCTGTCGCATAACATGGAGCTTAATAGCTATGTTTTCTATTATCGGCCAGAGCTTTTTTATGCGGAGCTTAAGGAATTCCTCGGTGCCGACACTGCCATTATAGGCTTGAAGCGTTTTATCGGTGATTATCCTGTTGAGGTCATCATTACCGCTGGCGGTGACGAACTGGAACAATACATCCATAATAATGATCCGTCGATGGGCTTTTCGCCAGGCGAAAATGAGTTTTCGCTTATTGATGGCGGCTTTGGTGTGTTTTCCTCGCGGATGACGGCACGACAAGTGGTGAAACTGGGTGGAGAAACGGTGCCCGAATTGGTGGCCATGCCCTATTGGGGCTTTAAGTTCATTGGTGGACGGGAATAAATAAAGTTAGGTCCCTGAGCCTGTCGAAGGGCCGGTTTATAGCAAGTTTTGTCCCTTAGATTTCGACAATTCAGGTAAAAGTTCTTGTTCGTTGTTGATTAAAGCTTCTTTTTTCTTTCGAGTCCAACCTTTAACTTGTTATTCCCTAGCAAATGCCTCGTCTATTCGTTGGAACTCTTCGTAATACACAAGTTTTACTGGCAAATGCTTCTTGGTGAAAAGAGCACCTTCTCCCGCTTGGTGTTGCTTTAGGCGTAGGTCAAGGTCTTGTGTGCTACCGACATAGTATTGGCCGTTGGAGCATTCTAATATGTACATGTAACACATAAACGGTATTGTTTAGGGGTCGGCCCTTCGACAGGCTCAGGGACCTTAGCATTTACGTTTTTGGGCGGCCCTTCGACAGGCTCAGGGACCTTGGCTTCTACTTCAACTCATCAATGATGTTTTCAATAGAAACCCCTTCAGCCTCGGCAGTGTAATTCCTGATGATGCGGTGGCGCAGAATCGGGATGGCTACGCGCTGCACGTCCTCGATGTCAGGTGAGTATTTGCCCGTCAGCAGGGCATTGGCCTTGGCGCCGATGATGAGGTATTGCGAGGCACGCGGACCGGCTCCCCAGCTGAGGTAACGGTTGGCCCAATCGTGGGCTTTCGTGGTGTGCGGACGGGTCTTGGCCACAAGGCTCACGGCATAGTCATACACATTATCCGGAACAGGCACGCGGCGCACCAGCTGCTGGAAATACAAAATCTCCTCGGGCGACAGCACGGCATTCACCTCAGCCACATGGCCAACGGTGGTGTTTTTCACGATGTCGATTTCTTCCTCGTAGGAAGGATAGTCGAGCATGAGGTTGAACATGAAACGGTCCAGCTGGGCTTCAGGCAGGGGATAGGTGCCTTCCTGTTCGATGGGGTTCTGCGTGGCCAACACGAAAAACGGCTCCTGCAATTTGTAGGTCTTTCCCGACACGGTGATGCTCTTCTCCTGCATGGCTTCGAGCAAGGCGGCTTGCGTCTTGGGCGGGGTACGGTTGATTTCGTCGGCCAAGACGATGTTGGCGAAGACGGGACCCTTGATGAACTTGAACTGCCGCGACTCGTCCAAAATCTCGGTGCCTACGATGTCGGAAGGCATGAGGTCGGGGGTGAACTGGATACGGCTGAAACTCAAGCCCAAGGCTTTGCCGATGGTGTTCACCAAAAGGGTCTTGGCCAGGCCAGGCACGCCGACGAGCAGCACGTGGCCTTGGCAGAAGATGGACAGGATGGTGTTGTGGATGATGTCATGCTGTCCGACGATGACTTTTCCAATCTCCTTACGGAGGGTTTCATATTTCTCGACCAATGCCTTGGCACCGTCGACATCTGAAGTGTAGTTTGTCATTGAATGTTCCAATCGTAATAAAAATCGCTGTCTTTAAAGGTGTCGTCAAGGCGGATATAGGCCTTGGCGGCTTTGTCTTTCACCCATTTGCCTATGGTTTGCTGACGTTTTTGTGCCGTGGCCCAGTTTTGGATGAGGTTGTAGTCATCCTTGAGGTTGGCTTGATGGGCTTCGGTCTTACGCTTGACCATCAAGAGGCGGAAAGCGTCTTTGTTGTCGTTGGTGGTCATCGGCACAGGGTCGCTGACTTCGCCCACCTCCAAGCGGCTGATGACGAATGCCAGGTTCTTGTATTCGGGATAGGCCTGTTCCAGCTCTTGCAGGTCTTGCAGGCTGATCCAGTTGCCGCTGGTGATGGCGTTGGTCAGATAGCCGCCGTTGCTCTTCGAGTCGTCGTCGCTGAATTTCTTGCAGGCCTCCTCGAAGGTCATGTCGCCGTTGCGGATGAGTTGTGCCACCGAGTCAAGCTCGTTTTGGGCTTTCTCCAAGGCCTCGACGGGTACTTTGGCAGTCAGCAGGATATGACGGCAGTTGATGGTCTCATCCCGGCGTTCGATGAGCTGAATGATGTGGTAGCCAAATTCGGTCTCGATGACGTCGGAAATCTCGCCGTCACGGAGGTTGAAGGCGGTGTTTTCAAATTCGATGGCATAGACGCCCTTGCCGGCAAAGCCAAGTTCGCCACCCTGACGGGCCGAGCCGGGGTCTTCGGAATAGAGCACAGCCATCGTAGCAAATGAGCTTTCGCCTTCCAAGATGCGCTTGCGGATCTGGTAGAGGCGGTCTTTCACCTGCAACTTCTCGTCGATGCTGACGGGCGGACGCTTCACAATTTGAACGATTTCATACTGGGGGCTCACCATGGGCAAGCTGTCTTTCGGGATGTCGAGATAGAAGTCTTTCACCTCTTGCGGCGTCACCATCACGTTTTCCATGATCTTGGCCTGCACTTGCTCTTGCAGCATCTGGTCTCTCACGGCTTGCCGCACCTCGTCCTTGATTTCCGCCATCGACTTTCCGAACTGTTCCTCCATCTTCTCTTGGGAGCCCAGTCTGCTGACGAAATAGCGAATACGTTGGTCCATCTGTAACTCCACCTGCTCGTCGGTGACCGTGATACTGTCCATCTCGGCCTGGTTGAGCATGAGCTTCTGGAGCAAGAGGTCTTCCAAAATACGGGCTCTCACTTCTTTTCCTGTACCTTCCGCCATGCCTTGCAAGCGGTATTGGATGTATTGGTTCTCGATGTCAGACTGCAGGATGATGTTCTTTCCAACTACGGCCACCACCTTGTCAACCACCTGAGGCTGATGGTCTTGTGCCATCATCGGCAGGGCCAAAAACAGAAGCGCTATGATTATCCAGTTTCTTTTCATTAATTCAAGATTCAAAGATTCAAAATTCAAAATTTGTATGTTTTTCGGCGTTTAACTACGTTGAATGCTTTGCATTTCGACAGGCTCAACGGCCTTAGCTCTAGGTCACTGAGGCCCATCGAAGGGTCGAAGGGTCATCATTAGTTAGGGTTAAGTCCAGGCGAGCCCACATACACCTCAAACGCATGGTCTCGTTTCGCTTTCTCGTAGAGTGAGGTCTTCATCTTTTCGAGCATGTCTTGCTTGCGGTGGGCCAGGATGACGCTTTTGATGTTGTCGCGTTCCATCTCCATGGGCGAGGTGCTTTCTTCCAACAGGTAATCGACGAAGCGTACCATATAGGTGTACTCGTTCATGTCGAAACAGACGAACCTGTTCTTTTTCAGGAAGCTCTCCGCGTTGAAGATTTCGATGGGTACGATGGAAGTCAACTCGTCCAAACGAATCCAATGGTCCACGTCGAGGTAGCTGTTGACGGCGTAGTAAGTGGCCAGAATGTCGATGTTTTGCAGGAGCAAGGTGTCGGGATCACTCATCAGCTTCTGCAAAGTAGGTTTGGCCTTGCTTTCTTCCTCGATGATGACGTAGGCCACCCTGACCATGGTGTTGCGGAGCTGAAAGTCCTCCTTGTTCTGCTCGTAGTATTCGGCTATTTCGTCTTCGCTGACGATGGTGTCGAGCCTTTGGTTGATGAGTTGGCTTTCGTAGGCAAAGATAACCAGCGAATTACGGTATTCTTCCAGTTGCTTGTCCAGGTTGAGGGCTTCCTTGTCGAGGTTGTTTTCGGCCTGATGGATGAGCAGCTGCCTCCTGATCCATGAGTCGATGAAAGAGCTCACCCGCTGGATGCTGTCTAAAGTGGGTGTGTTCTCTGGCACAATCCCAATGAGGTCTGACTCATAGAGATACTTGCCATAGCACTCAGCCACCACGACTTCTTTCGAGTTTTTCGTGAAATAGTCGCAGCCTGTCAGCGAAAGGAGGAAAGCGATACCGATAATTGCGCTTAGTTTCTTCATTTATAGAGGTTTCTGACCTTTTCAAGCACTTTCTCGTTGATTGTCACAGGGTATTTGTCTTTCAGCGACTGCACCCATTTCTGTTCCAGCTCCACTTGATAGTCGGAAGTGACGAGGCCACGGGCTTCCTTGAGGGTCTTTTGCTCGGGCTTGCGAACGTCTCTGATGCACACGATGACGGTGGATTGGTCGACAGTGGAAGGAATCTCGTTTCTCACGCCCACTTTCCATTCGGTTTGGTCAACGTATTGGTTGTCACCTCTTTGATAGAAACCATTGCGGACAAATGAAGAGCTGATGGAATCACGCTTGATGACACTTCTGAGGCTGTCGAACGGGACACCGTTGTCCAAAAGGGCTTTCACCTTGGGCAGCGATTCAGGTTTCGTCACCGTGATGATGCAGGCTTGGGCGCGGTCTTCCCACATGTATTTGGAAGCATTGCGCTCGTGGAATTCTTTCAGGCCAACGGTGTCTTTCACGGCCTTGTCCCAGACTTCGCGGTCCATGAGGTCGAAGAGTAGGATGCCGTCCCTGTATTCCTGAACCAAAGCCTTGAATTCAGGGTACTTGTCTTCGAGGCGTGAGTCGGCATAGTTCATGGCCGTCTCGGTGGAGAAGGTCTCATACAATTGATAGGCGTAGGTGGCCGGCGTAACATATTTCTGCGGCTTCATGTTGTTTTGGATGTATTTGACGAAGTCGCTCACCTTGGTGGCGTGGCCTTCCATGGTGAACAGCGTGGCGTTCATGTCGACATTGGAGGCGGGTTTGTATTCCTGTCTCAAGATGGAGCTGTCGATGGTGGCCATGAAGGTTTCCAAGTTCTTGTCGTTCTGCTTGAACTTGTACTCGCTCTTCACCTGCTTGAGTACCACTTCTTCCGACTTCTTCGAACGCTGGTCTTTCTCGATGCGCTCGCTCAGGCCTTTGGATTCCTTGTCGAAAGAGCCCACACCCGACTTTGACAACAGCTTGATGATGTGGAAGCCGTAATTGGTGCGGACGGGCTTTGCTATCTGGTCGATTTCCAATGACTTGCAAGCCTCGATAAACTCGGGAACGATACGGCTGACCGTGAAGTTGCTCAGTGTGCCGTTGCGGCTGATGGTGCCTTTGTCGTCGGAATATTGTTTCACCATTTCGTTCCAGTTCTTGCCTTCTTTGGCCATAAGCTCGTTATAGATGTTGTCGGCCTTTTGCTTCATGGCGGCTACGTCTTCTTCGGGGGCGTCGTAAGGCAGCTGCAGGAAGATGTGAGCGGCCTGAATGCTACCCATGGCGTCGGTCACGCTTTGCACCTTAATAAGATGGTAACCGAAATCGCTGCGTACGGGCATCGAAATTTCGCCTTCCTTGGTGTTGTAGGCACCGGTCTCAAAAGGATAGACCATATCGAAGACGGTGAAATAGCCGAGGTCGCCGCGGTTGCCCGGACGGCCAGGGTTTTGCTCCGTGGCTTTCATGTCTTTGGCAGAGGGGTCGTCGGAATAGCGGACCGCCAAGTCGCCGAAGTCTTCGCCTTTCAATGCCTTCTTGCGGATGTCCATGGCCTTGTTGTAAGCTTTCAGCGTGTCGGAAGGCAAGGCATTCTTGTCGCAACGGATGAGGATGTGCGAGGCGCGGATGTCCTTCAGCTTGCGCTGATAGGCTTCCTCAATCAGCTCATCGGTGATGTCGTCGCTGCTCATGAAAGGCTTGGCCAGTTGCTTGCGGTAGCCAGCCAGTTCCTTCTGGAATTTGGCGCTGGTGTCCAGCTTCAGGCGTTCGGCCTCCATCACCTTCATGCGGAAGGTCGTGAAGAGGTCGAGATATTCATCGACGGATTTCTTCTCAATGACATCGCTCTTGAGGTTGTTCTTGTAGTACACATCGGTAAATTCCTTCACGGTGATGTCTTGGTCGCCAATGGTCATCAACACTTGCTTGTCGAGCTTCGCTTGCGCATTGGCAAATAAGGTTGGCATGATAAATGATGCCAACACAAAAAGTTTCAAAAAGTTACAATTCTTCATTACTGATATTTGTTGTTTGCTTATTTTTCATAACGCGATTTGTCGGATATTATTTCAATCCGCCCTCCACTTCCAAACCGTTGTCGAGGACGTGGATGTCGTCGACTTTAATGGCCTCGAAGACGCTTTTCATTTGCTCGATTTGGTCGAGGTGGAGCATCAATTGCCTATCGGGGCGTTTATCAATCAAGCCTTCCGGAATCTTTTTCTTGAAAATGCTGAGAACGGTATTGAGTAGCGTGTCGGTGGCAAAACCTGCATCTACACTTACCAGCAAGTCGCTGCCCACCAGTTGGAGGATGGAGAGATTGGCTGAGATGTCCTTTTTCACGAAGCCTAGGTCGAGGGGATAGGTCACGCGAATCGTTTTCGGATCGGCGTAGGCAAAGGAAATGCTTTGCTCGGTTTTCTCTTGCAGAATCGTTTGCAGTTCAGGGAAAGAAATGGAGGCTTTCATGATTAACTTCTTTTGCTGTAATTAGGGGCTTCTTGTGTGATAGTCACGTCGTGCGGATGGCTTTCAAGGATGCCCGAGTTGGTGATGCGGATGAATTTGGCTTTCTTCAAATCGTCGATGGTGCGTGAGCCCGTGTAGCCCATGCCGGAACGTAATCCGCCCACCATCTGATAAACGACTTCGGAGAGCGTGCCTTTGTAGGGAACACGACCTGCGATGCCTTCGGGAACGAGTTTCTTCACGTCTTCCACGTTGTCTTGGAAATAACGGTCCTTAGAGCCTTGCTGCATGGCTTCGAGTGAACCCATACCTCTGTAGGTCTTGAACTTACGGCCTTCGAAGATGATGGTGTCGCCTGGCGACTCATCCACGCCTGCGAAGAGCGAACCAGCCATGATGGAGGAGGCACCTGCTGCCAAGGCCTTCACGATGTCGCCCGTGTAGCGGATGCCACCGTCGGCGATGAGCGGGATGCCTGTGCCTTCTAAGGCTTTCGCCACATCCATGACTGCGGTAAGTTGCGGCACGCCGATGCCAGCCACCACACGTGTAGTGCAGATGGAACCGGGGCCAATGCCCACCTTGATGGCGTCGGCACCTGCCTCAGCCAAAGCTTTGGCAGCCTCGGCAGTTGCGATGTTGCCCGCCACGATGTCGATTTCAGGATAGTTGTTTTTCAGGTTGCGCACCATGTCGATAACGCCTTGCGAATGGCCATGTGCCGTGTCGACAACGAGGGCGTCGACGCCAGCGTCGACCAAAGCGGCGGCGCGTTCAAGGGTGTTGGAGGCAATGCCTACGGCAGCGGCCACGCGCAGACGACCGCGCGAGTCCTTGCAGGCGTTGGGACGCGCCTTCACCTTGATGATGTCTTTATAAGTGATGAGGCCGACGAGGTGGTTGCCTTTGTCGACCACAGGCAGTTTCTCGATTTTGTATTGTTGGAGGATGTCGGCAGCCTTCTCAAAGGAGACTTCTGTCGTAGTGATGAGGTTTTTGCTGGTCATCACCTCGGCTATGGGGCGGTCGAGGCCACGCTCGAAGCGCAGGTCGCGGTTGGTGACGATGCCGACGAGCACGTTCTGGCTGTCCACTACGGGAATGCCACCGATGCGGTATTCGGCCATCAGGTCGAGGGCGTCTTTCACGGTGGCGTCGACGTGGATGGTCACGGGGTCGCTGATCATGCCGTTTTCGGCGCGTTTCACCTTACGTACCTCAGCGGCCTGCTTGCCGATGGTCATGTTCTTGTGCAGCACGCCGATGCCGCCTTCTTGGGCGATGGCGATGGCCATGCGGCTCTCCGTGACGGTGTCCATACCAGCGGAGACCACGGGGATGTTGAGGTCGATGTGACGTGAGAACTTGGTTTTCAGGCTTGTTTCACGTGGGAGAACATTACTGTAGGAAGGGACCAGCAGAACATCGTCGTAGGTCAGGCCTTCACCAATGATTTTTTCGTTATCAAGTGCCATGGCGGATTAGGTTTTAATTAATCTGCAAAGGTACGGAAATTTTTGGTTGGATGGGATGCGAGTTTGAAAAATGTTGTAAAAGTGGTCAGTTTAGGCGTTTTTCAGCTTCCTGAAAACAGCCAAAACTCTGCGTTTTTGACAATGTATACCTTAAAGATAATGATTATTTTACGAAACTATAGTTTATTATCATTGTCTATCGCAGATATCACGGATGTGATTTCTAATTGATCGGAATCGTCTTTTAATTGTTTGAACTCTTCTTGTCGTTTGGACTTGTGATGCTCGAAGGCTTTCCGGAGGGTTTTGCCGTCAATTTCAATTTGTTGGGTTAGTTTTATTTTCTCGCCCGTTTTGAGTATCAATGGTGTATTATCCCATACATTGATTTTCTCAATGTTCTCCCAAGGGATAAATATGTCGTCGACGATTTCTTTCTTATTGCCAGAAATCCGTTTAGCACAGCCCTTCATTTTCACCCCCTCATCGCTTATTTCCACATACGCATGCCAAGCCAATCTACATAGTATTGCCACAATCAAAAAGAACGCTGAGGCAAGGGAATAAAATGCTATTGATAAAATGTATGAGGGGTGCATGATAATATTTAGTACCAAGCAAATTGCGCATAAAATGGATGCAACAATGTACCCCCAAAAAGAGGAATGGGTAGTGTATTTTTTCGTTTCCATAGTAAAGTGATTTTTTTGTTTCTTTCAGGTTGCAATAATACAAAAAAAAACGACAAAATTCTACAAATGACACAAGAAAAGGCTATAAATTATTTTTGAAAATTCATGGGTGATTCATGATAATTCATGTTTTAATAGTGAACATTTTGCGATTTTTGACGTTTTTCACGAAACAAAAAGTGCGATTTTTGACATAATAGCCAAAAAACATTTTGCGATTTTTGACATTTTTCACGAAACAAAAAGTGCGATTTTTGACAAAAGTTGTATTTTTGCCACATTCAAATACAAACTCCATGAAGAAAATGCTCACCAACTTACTAGCCCTATTGGGCCTGGCCACCGCCTGCGGCCAGCAAGGTTACGAAAATGCAGAAGTCAACGCGTTTGCTGAACGCATCAAAAGCCCCGACGTCGTTTTGCTCGACGTGAGAACCGCCGAGGAGTTTGGCGAAGGCCACCTCACGAATGCCCTCAACATCGATGTCAAAGAGGAAGGCTTTGTCGAAAAGGCGAAGTCGACCCTGCCGACTGACAAGACGATTGCCGTGTATTGCAGGGGCGGAAAACGCTCGGCCAATGCCGCCGCGATGCTTGCCAAGGAAGGCTTCAAGGTCGTGAATCTTTTGGGTGGCATCACGGCATGGAAAGATGCAGGGATGCCAGTAGAGATGACTGAAGAAGCTTACGAAGTCGACTCCTTCACTACCAAGAGCGGCAAGACGGTTAAGTTCCACGCCTTGGTTCACGCCAGCATCCGAATCGAATACGACGGCAAGGAAATCCAGATTGATCCTGTGGCGAAGTTAGGGGAGAAGACCATCAACTACGCCGCCATGCCCCAAGCGGACTACATCTTCATCACCCACGAGCACCACGACCATTTTGACACCACGGCCATCAACATGCTGACGGGCGACAACACCCAACTGATTACGAATCAACGTTGCGCCGAAATGCTTGGCTACGGCACCGTGATGGCCAACGGCGATGCTCTCCAACTAGCCGACGACTTCACCGTTGAGGCCGTCCCCGCCTACAACACTACCGAAGGGCATTTGCAGTTCCACCCCAAAGGAAGGGACGACGGCTTCATTCTCACCCTCGATGGCCTGAGAATCTACATTGCCGCCGACACCGAGGATATCCCTGAAATGACTGAAATCAAAGACATTGACATCGCTTTCCTCCCGTGCAATCAGCCATACACTATGACCCCTGAACAACTCATCAACGCCGCACGGATGGTCAAGCCGAAAGTGCTGTTCCCTTACCATTACGGCCAAACGGATGTGAGCGGTATCCCCTCACAATTGGAGGCTGAGGGAGTTGAGGTTAGGATTAGGCATTATGAGTGATGTGTTTAATGGGTATTTGTTTCTGCAATTACCTCAAACGCTTGTTCCAACCGAGGCATAATCGGTGAGAAATGGGTCCCTTCAACTAACTCGAATATAACAGAGGCGTGGGTTTTCTCTTTTAAAATGATGGCGGCAGTTTGAGTTCGCTCTTCCACTGTCGCCATTCTTTTCTCTTTGGCGTTTTTCTCCTTTTCACCCAACAACAGACAAACCTTTTTGATCCGAGGTGAGAGCGATTGCTCCTTCATCCATTCAACCAATCCATCATACCAAAGCGACCCAGATATGCTGATGATGTTGGTGAATGCATCGGTGTTGAAAGCCGACCATACCGCAAACAGACCCGATAATGAAACGCCCAAGAGGGTTCTTTTGGCATTCTCTATACCCATACTTCTTTCTGTTTCAGGTATTATCTCGTTAGTCAGCTTGTTGAGGAATACAGCCGCCTGCCCTCCAAATGGTTTCGCTTTCTTGAACACGCCTTCTGCCGGCCAAGGCGTTAGGTCATCATTCCAGTTGACCGCTTCTATCACGACGATGGAAACACCATGTTTTTCAGCCAATCCATTCAGCCCTTCATGCAAATCCTTCCTGATTCCCTCGGGCAGGATCATATAGCAGATTTTATTTGAAGATTGTTTGATGGATGACAGCATGAGAACTTATATTTTCAGTGGTCAAAAATACAAAATTTAACATTTTTTCGTGCCCATATTTACTTTTCTGACGGGGGATATTTCAGCATCTGTTTGGCCAAGGGAACATACCAGTCGCGGACTTCATCGGGGGTCGGTGTGTGATTGCCGGGAAAATGGAACGACCTGTTATAATGTTCCAAAAACAGCGGCTCAAAGTGGGCCAATGTGTCGTTTTCGCCAAACAAGCCCCAGATACGGTCTTTGTAGTCGGGATTGCAGCTGTTGAACTGTATGGCTTCCAACTCGGCAAACTCCTCAATAAGAGCTTCATCGATGACGAACTCTTGGACGCCATCCTTACGGGAGATTTGTATTCGTGCTTGCCAATGCGTTTTTTCAAGAATTCTGTCATCTGAAAGTGAGGGTTCCCAAGCAAGGCCGGAATGCCTACCGTGGGAGCAATCATCTGTGCATAGAACGATCCACAGCTGTTGCCAAGCAAAAGGTCTGGCTTCTCACGGTCAATTAGTTCCCGTATGAACCCGATGGCTGCTTTTGGGTGCCTCGGCAAGTCGGGAGTCAGTACCTCTGCAAGACCATCAAACGCCTTTCGTAATGCCAAGGCTGGTACGCACTGGCCGCTGGCAAAGAAACCGTGAAGGAACAATATCTTCTTCATTTTCTTGTCCATTTGTTTTATTCAGAACCACTTTCGTTCAATTTGCGCTCTATCTTGTTTAGCGTGTCGAAGAACCGATAGGTAGCCACCGCGGGGCCGAATAGCAACAAGCCAAAGGTGTTCCACCCAAACATGTGCCACCAAGAAGTGTATGGCCCCTCTATCTTCAGCTCAATCGCTTTGGCTTTCAGACTCTCTGCGATACGAGACATCCATACAAGCGTGTAAATAAACGCTGTAGGAATGCCCAAGAGATAAGCCACCCAATATCGTTGCGTTTTGATTCCAAGGATTTCATCTAACTCATCTTGCAATCCACCAAAATGCATGTAGAAGAGGAAGAACAACCCAAAGGTGCAAAAGTCGATGCATCCAAGCAAAAAACCTGGTCTATTGGTGTGTTGGTATCTCATTTGTTATGCCAATCTTATTGCGTTCTTTCTTGTATTGAGGCGGTAAAAATAAGGAAAAAAAATGAATCTCTGTTTTGGAAGATATTGCTGTCAATCCTCATTATCATTATTTATATATGGTGTTAGAAATTCTACTGCTGAGAACCGTCCAAACCCTTATACTTGAAATACAACAATTTACACAATCAGACAGCCATTATTGATGCTTGATATACGAAGAGTCTATCAGCGACAATCGAGAAGGTGGCATCATATGAGTTTGGACACTTATGACTATGTTCAACCCCATCTGATTTAGCCAGTCTGAACAACATATAGGAGCCAATACCCCACGAAAAGAACGAAAAATCGGGGTTGGCTCCTTTTTTTTTGCTCTTTTTTCAGGCCTTTCACTATTCCTTTAAAGCCTTATATATGAAGAACTTACATTATTTATAAACCATTAAAAGAAAGGAAAAACTATGATTAGAATTTTGAAGATTACGGGCGAACTTATCTTTATCGTCCTGGGTGGAATTGAAATTAGCGAAACCATCCGAAACTGGAAGAAACAAAAACAAACACGAACCACCTAAAATGTTGAACTATGACGAAATACGAGAAAGGTGGCGACATTTTCATCTTGGTTCTAGAGACAATCGTGGTTATCGAAAAGAACAGCAAGAAACTACGGAAGCTAATCACCAAGAAAGCATCAAAAATCAAATAACAACAACCAACAAAACAACACATTATGAACAACAACCAACAGATTACAATTACCCGACCAAGGGGAATCGTATCTAATCATTTTAGCCAGGGCGACGACCTAATCACGGATGCAGAAATCATCGAAGAAGCACCAACCAAGCGTAGCCCCTTTATTACAGCTAACAGCGAGGAACTCTCAAAGGAGATTCTCAAACGGGACATCGTTCCCGTATTCAGCCGTTCAGACGACGCGGCTATTTCATCAATCCAATTCATTGAAGCCTGTGAAGCAGCGATGCGAGACTTCTACATTGGAGAGACAGTAGACCCTGCGATGATTCGCGGGTCACACATCATCAGAGGCAAGAAAATGGAGTACATCTGCGTACCCAAGGAACAACTTACCGATGAAATGACGACTCATTATTACGAAAGGGTTATCTTTGCAATAGAAGTACCCACAATCTATGAGGACGTTGACAACAACAGACTCGTTCTTAGTCTTGTCGGATTCAAAAACTACGGCCAAGACAATTTTCGAGGAAACCGCAACTGCCAACATTTTTCCGTGGCAGTATCACTAAAAAATACAGTTTGCGAAAACGGCTGTATCTTTAGCGAGAACATCAAACACATATTAGCGACATCACCTGCCGAAATCTATCAGGCAGTGATGGAACTTTTATCTGACTACGATCTACAGAGACAAACCAATGCCCTGAAGACCCTGAGCAGCGCATGGATGACCAAAGAGCAATTCATCTATCTACTGGGCGCAATGCGATATTACTCATATTTGAGCATTTCCCAACAACGCAACATTCCACAGATTCTCATCACAGAGAGCCAATGGAACAATGTGGCACGCCAATTCATCTGCGACAAGCATTTCAAAGGCGGCAACGACGGAATTGACATGTGGAGATTCTACAATCTCATCACGGGTTCAAACAAAAATGTCTATTTGCACACTTACCTGGATCGAGCGGCCAATGCAGCCGACATAGCAATTGGCTTATCCGAGGCACTAACAGGACAACCTTCAGCATATAACTGGTTCTTACCGAGCTAGTCGAATGTCTTTGCAGATAACGAAGAGTTATCACCTATCAATGGTGGTAACTCTTTTTTTCGTATAACATTAAAAATCAA
>JAEEGJ010003026.1_pt1 | contig 70516 bp, 66 predicted proteins | sample 8958761 | NCBI WGS metagenome assembly JAEEGJ01 (sample SAMN16246546, study PRJNA631951) | gut metagenome | biome: gut microbiome; feature: rumen; material: RS-attached | host: Bos | place: Iran: Karaj | collected 2018-10 | reverse complement strand
GTGTTGAAGTTGCGCATGGTGCCCTTGTACCAGCAGTTGCCGTACGCGTCGCACGTATAGGTGCCCAGCAGAGCGAAGTCGCCGCGGATGGGGGCCATCAGCAGATAAGCGCGGCCCTGGATGCGCTGCTTGCCCAGGCACAGGGGGCTGTCTTCGATCAGGGTATCCACACCCACGGGAGTCAGAACGCCGCCGAGACCGGCACCGCCGGCGCGGACGCACTCAGCCAGGGAGCCCTGGGGGATCAGGTTGACTTCCAGCGTACCCTCGTTCTTCTGCTGGGCGACCTCGGGGGTCATGCCCACGTGAGTGGCGATGATACGGCTCACCTGATGGTTGTGGATCAGCTCGGCGACGCCGAAGAACTCCTCACCCATGGGGCCGACCTGGCGGGCCATGTCGTTGCAGACCAGGGTCAGGTTCTTGGTGCCCAGCTTGACCAGCTCCTTGACGATGGTACGAGCCTGGCCGCAGGCCAGGAAGCCGCCGCACAGAATGGTGGCACCTTCCGGGATCATTTTCGCTGCCTCGGCGGCAGTGAGAACAGGTTTCTTTGCCATTTGGTGTTCCTCCTTGTTGTTTTCGTACTTTCTCTTGCGCGGGATAATTGCCAAGAAATTAACAGTATTATTGTATCACCATTTTTGGAAAATGCAACCCCTTCCGCACATTTCTTCCCCACGCTTTGGGCACAAAACCCGGGAAAAACGGAGCGGACGGCCATGAGCGCCTCATGGCCGTCCGGAAAACACGGGAGCGGTGATTATTTCATGCCGCGCTTGACCATCTCCGTGACCACGAAGCTGGCTACGTCGTCGCCGTAGGTGCCCGAGCCGAAGCCGGCGTCGAAGCCCAGCTCCTTGGCCAGCTCGTGGGTGATGCGGGGACCGCCGCAGACCACCACGAACTTGTCGCGCAGGCCCTCGGCCTCCAGCAGCTCGATCAGGTTGGTCAGGTTCTGGATGTGGATATCCTTCTGGGTGACGGTCTGGGAGACCAGCAGCGCGTCGGCGTGCAGCTCCACCGCCTTCTTGATGAACTCCTCGTTGGGGACCTGGGAGCCCAGGTTGTAGGCCTCCACCATCTCGTAGCGCTCCACGCCGTAGTGGCCGGCGAAGCCCTTGCGGTTCATGATGGCGTCGATGCCCACGGTGTGGGCGTCGGTGCCGGTGGAGGCACCCACCATGACCACCTTGCGGCCGATGTGCTCGCGGATGTAGTCGTTGGTCTCCTCCATGGTCATCACGTCGGACTCCACGGTGATCACGTGGATATCCTCGTAGTTGACGGAGTGGACGCAGCTGCCGTAGACCACGTAGAAGGTGAATTCCTTGTCCAGCGGGGCGTGATAGGCCACGTTGGGCTCCTCCAGACCCATCTTCTTGGCGATCTGGCGGGCGGCCTCCTCGCCGCGGGCGTCGTCCTTCACAGGCAGGGTAAAGCTGGTCTGCACCTTGCCGTCGTTCATGGTGTCGCCGTAGGGTTTCAGGCGGGTCAGGTCCAGCGTGGTGTCGAAGTCTATCTTATGGGTATTGTACAGTCCGCTGCTCATTGTCCTGCCACCTTACCTTTCATCACTTCCACAAACGGGTTGAAGTACTTCTCGTCCTTCACGACCACGCCGGCCAGGCCCTTGCCGCCGTCCTTGGGACGCTTCACGTCGGCGAAGATGCCCTTCTCGATGGTGGTGAACAGGCCCAGCTTCTCGATGACCTTGAGGAGCTCGGTGGCCTTGGTCAGCACCTCGTTGGCGCGGGTGCGGATAATGCCGCCCTCCTTGTAGGTCAGCTCGCTGCCCAGATCCTTCATGGTGCGGAAGATGTACTGGGCGTTCTCGATGGACAGGGCGCGGTCGGACATGAACGGGGTGTGGATGGCCTCGGTCATCATGCCCAGCAGGTGCAGCTTCTGGCCGGTCAGGATAGTCACCATGTTGAACAGGGCGTCCTGGATGTGGCCGCGGAAGATGTTGCCGGTCATGAACTTGGTGGGAGGCATGTACTTCAGCGGGGCCTTGGGGAAGATCTCGCGGGCCATCTGCGCCTGGGCCAGCTCATACAGGAAGGTGTTCTCCACGGAGGGATCCATCTCGAAGGCGTGGCCGAGGCCCATCTGCTCCTCACGCATGCCGGCGGACAGGGCGAAGGCCTCGTTCAGGAACTGGGAGGCCAGCACGGTGTGGGCGGAGGTGATGGCGTCGTCGGTGGTCAGGTAGTTGTCCTCACCGGTGTTGATGATGACGCCGGTGTAGCCGTTGATGACGCGGGAGAAGAACTGGTCCACGATGGTGCGCTGCATGTTGATGTCGCGGAACAGGATGCCGTACAGAGCGTCGTTCAGCATCACGTCCAGGCGCTCCAGAGCGCCCATGGCGGCGATCTCGGGCATGCACAGGCCGGAGCAGTAGTTGCACAGCCGGATGTAGCGGTGCTGCTCCTCGCCGACCTCGTCCAGTGCGGCACGCATCAGGCGGAAGTTCTCCTGCGTTGCGTAGGTGCCGCCGAAGCCCTCGGTCGTCGCGCCGTACGGAACGTAGTCAAGAAGCGACTGGCCCGTCGTGCGGATGACCGCGATGATGTCCGCGCCCTGCTTTGCGCCGGCCTTCGCCTGGATGATGTCCTCATAGATGTTGCCGGTCGCGACGATGATGTAGAGGTACGGACCCTGCTTGTCGCCGAACCGCCCCAGATATTCGCTGCGCTTCGCGACATTTTTGTTGATCCGCGCCATGGCCGCGTCGACGAACGGCTGAAGCGCTTTGCGCACCTGTTCGTCCGGATACGACGGGAGCTTTGATAGATCCAGCTCGCCGCGGTCGACCGCCTCCGCGATCCCCTGCGGACCGAGACCGGTTTCGAGGATCGCGCAGCCGATGATCCGCGCGGCGCCCAAGGGCAGCAGCGAGCGGTTCATCAGCTCATCCACGATAACGTTCGGCATGGGAACGTCCATGTCGTTGACGCCGTCGACGCCGAGGAGTCGGCATACGGTGCGCTCCACAGCGACGGTGGTATGCAGGTCGATGAAACGCTGCACGTCGGCGGCGACATGCGCCGCGCTGGTGCGCGCCTCATTGACCAGATCGAAATCCAAGCCGAGTTTGCTCTCCATACGGGTTCCTCAGTGCTTGACGTGGCGTTCGTTGCGCAGCAGCTTGGTGGGCTCCAGATAGCGCTGCTTCGTGCCCTCGGCGACGTAGGCGACGCCGGTCTTTTCGACCTTGCGCTTGCCCGTGCACACGTCGCAGTGGCAGTCGGACACATAGTGTTCCGGCTCGGTGTAGGACGTGATGACGCCCTCGAAGTTGCGCAGAATGACCTTTCTCGGCGTCTGCGAGATCAGGTAATTCGGCATGACGGGCGTCTTGCCGCCGCCGCCCGGCGCGTCGACCACGAACGTCGGCACGCAGTAGCCGGAGGTATGGCCGCGCAGCGCTTCCATGATCTCGATGCCCTTCGATACCGGGGTGCGGAAGTGCGAAAGGCCGAGCGAGGGATCGCACGCGTAGATGTAGTACGGACGCACGCGCATCTTGACGAGCCCGTGTACGAGCTCCATCATGACATGGCTGCAGTCGTTGATCCCGGCAAGAAGCACGCTCTGGTTGCCCAGCGGAATGCCCGCGTCCGCGAGCATGGCGCACGCCTTCGCGGCCTCGGGGGTGAACTCTTTGGGCGTGTTGAAGTGCGTGTTGAACCAGATCGGATGATACTTTTTCAGCATGTTGACAAGCTGCGGCGTGATGCGCTGCGGGCACACGACCGGCGTGCGCGAGCCGAGACGGATGATCTCGACGTGCGGGATCTCGCGAAGGCGCGAAATGATGCTCTCCAGAAGCGTGTCGGACACCATCAGCGCATCGCCGCCGCTCAGCAGCACATCGCGGACCTCGGGATGGTTGCGCACATAGTCGATGCAGGCGTCGATCTGCGAAAGCGGTACGCCGCAGTCGTTCTGTCCCGCGAAGCGGCGGCGTGTGCAGTGCCGGCAGTACATCGAGCACATGTCGGTGATCAAAAACAGCACGCGGTCCGGATAGCGGTGCGTAAGGCCCGGCGTCGGGGAATCGGTGTCCTCGTGCAGCGGATCGGCGTCCTCGTAATCGGCGTAGTCGAGCTCCTCCGCGCGCGGGATCGCCATCTTGCGGATCGGGTCATACGGATCGTCGAGGTCGATCAGCGAGAGATAGTAGGGCGTGATCGCCATGCGCAGCTTGCCCAGCGTCTTTCTGACGCCCTCCTCCTCGGCGGGGGTCAGGGTCATGATCTTCTTGAGATCTTCGATCGTTTCGGCGCGGTTTTTCACCTGCCAGTGCCAGTCGTTCCACTGCTCCTCGGGAACGTCGGCGAACAAACCGTTGCGGGTTTTCATAATGGTTCCTCCTGTGGAATGAAGATGAGGAAGGGAGCAGGGAAAAGGCCTGCTCCCGCGATGGAATCAGCAGTATTTCTCGTCGAACAGCTTTCTGAGCTTCGCGTTCTCGCGCAGCACGTTCAACGTGATCTCGGCATGGTTCTTGGTGTAGCCGTTGCCGACGATCATGGTGACGTCCTTGCCGACGCCCTCTGCGCCCAGAGCGGCCTTCGTGAACGAGGTCGCCATCGAGAAGAAGTAAACGAGACCGTCGTCGCGCACCGGGAGGATCGCGCTCATCTCGCAGGACTCGATGTTGACGCAGCAGATGGAGATGTCGTATTCCTTGCCGCCGTTGACCTCGAGCGCCTTTTCCAGCACCTCGACGGGCTTGGTGCAGTCCGCAACGATGACGTCGGTGTACACGCCGAGCTCAATCAGCGCCGGAACCTGCTTCGGGTTCCTTACAACGCCGACGACCTTGCCGTTTTTGCCGACCTTCTTCAGCGCTTCCCAGCCGCAGAGCACGCCGCTCTTGCCGTTTGCGCCGAGGATCAGGACAGAATCGCCCTCCTTCGGGAGCTTTCTTGCCTGCGCGGGCGCGCCGGCGACGTCGAGCGCGGCCAGCGCCAGCGCCTCGGACATGTCGTCGGGCAGCTTTGCGTAGATCGCGGACTCAAAGAGGACCGCCTGACCGTCGATGTCGACGCGGTCGATGTCCTTGTGGATCGCCTTGATGCGGTCGATCTTCAAAGGCGTCATGGAGAGGGAGACGAGGGATGCGATCTTGTCGCCGACCTTGAGGTCAAAGTCCGGCTTCTTCAAAAGGTCCTCGCCGATGTAGGCGACCTTGCCGATGAACATGCCGCCGGAGCCGGTGACCGGGTTCTGCTGCTTGCCGCGCTCGGCCACGATGCCGAGGATCATTTCGCCGATCTTCTGCTCGTTGCCGCCGCAGGCCTCTTCGATCTGCGTGAACGATGCGGAGTCGATGTTCAGAGAGATGACGTCGCAGATGATCTCATTGCTGTAACGCTTGGTCATGTCGTTGTCGATCTTCCATGCCGCCTGGGTCAGAACGCCCTTCGGCTCGATGACGCGGTGGGTTCCGTACTTGTTGCCCTTCAACTGTTCCATTGTGATTCCTCCTGAAAATGTATTTGATAGGTTTGTTTGTATCCGGTTGTTACTGACGCGGCGGCATGCCGAGGATCGCGCGCGCCTCGTCGGGCGTTGCGATCTCGCGGCCGAGCTCCTTTGCAAGGCGCACGACCTTTGCGACGAGCTCGCCGTTAGAAGCTGCCTTGTGGCCCTTGCCGAGGTAGACGTTATCCTCGAAGCCGACGCGCACGTTGCCGCCCATGATGATGCCGGCGGCCGCCATCGTCCATGCGGAGCGGCCGACGCCGGTGACGGTCCAGGTCGAGCCCGCGGGGAGCTTATTGACCATGAACGCAAGGTTGTCGACGGTTGCGGGCGCGCAGCCGGGAACGCCGAGCACGAAGTTGAACTGCATCGGCGCGCCGGGGACCTCGCCCTTTTTCGCCATGTTCAGCACGGTGTCGAGATGACCCAGCTCGAAGCACTCGTATTCGGGCTTGATGCTGTTCTCCAGCATGCGCTTGCCGAACGCGCGCATCGTGGGCATCGTGTTTTCAAACACGTCGTCGCCGAAATTGCAGGTGCCGCAGTCGAGCGTCGCCATCTCAGGCATGAGCTCGGTCGGCTGCAGACGCTCCTCGGGCGTCATGCCGGTCGCGCCGCCGGTCGACGGGATCATGATGACGTCGGGAAGCTCCTTACGGATCGCGTCCATGACGACGCGGAAGCGCTCGCGGTCCTGCGTCGGCGTGCCGTCGTCCCAGCGGACGTGCACATGGATGATCGCCGCGCCCGCTTCATACGCGAGCTTCGCCTCGCGCACCATCTCCTCGACGGTGTAGGGAACGGCGGGGTTGTTCGCCTTGGTGACTTCGGCGCCGCAGATCGCGGCGGTGATGATCAGCTTTTCCATGGCGGCCTCCTTACTTGCTGTGCTCGATGCGCTGGCAGTTCTTCGGCGTCACGCAGGTGCCGTGCGCGCGGCAGACCACGATCGGTTCCGGCAGAACGTCCGCCGCGGACGGGGAGATGTCCGGCCGCGCCGCAATGATCTTGCGCGCCTCGAACGTCATTCCGCGGGAGGTGTTGCCGATGCGGTCGATCTCGCCGTACGCCTCGATGTAATCGCCCGCATAGACGGGAGCCAGAAACTCGATGCTGTCGTAGGCGCAGAACAGGCCTTCGTCGCCGTCGCAGCGAATGAGAAGCTCGGTCGCGACGTCGCCGAACAGGTGTACCATGTGCGCGCCGTCGACCAGATTTCCGCCGTAGTGCGCGTCCTTGGCGCTCATGCGGAGCCGGATCAGGGATGTGATTTTTTCCATGTGTGATTCTCCTTTGCAAAGCGTTTTCGGGAATAAAAAAGCGCCATCGGTCGATCCTCGACCAATAGCGCTCCATGCTCACTGAACATGACAGCATCCGTGCTTGCACAGGGACGCCAGAAGCCGGATCGGGCGCTGCGGCTTCTTCGGCGGACAGCCCCTTCGCCGTTCGACGTTTCCGGCTGCCCAAGCCGGCCGGACGGGTACCCTGCTCTCCGCACCTCTATTGTAATGAATAGATATGAACCTTATTACAATAAGTATACCAAAACCAAAGCGCGATTGTCAAGGTCGATTTGCTTCATAAACGCGCTCGATGCGGGCCAAAATCGCGGGGTCCAGCGACAGCATCCGGCAGATGTTCAGCGCGTCCTTCGGGCAGTCGGCCTTGCCCTCGACGCGATACAGCCCGTAATCCATATGCCGCGCAATGACCGCGACGCCGTCTGCGCCGGGCGCGGAAAGCTCCGAGCGGATCGCGTCGGGATCGACGTTTTTAAGCCCCATGATCTGGTAGTGTGCGCGGGCATATTCCGCGACGCCGTCATAGTGCGTGGCAAGGATCGAGATCGCGTTCAGCCCGTTCAGATGCTGCGTGACCGCCTGCACGATCGCCGCGCCCTCGTCCGGGTTCGTGCCGCGCGCAAGCTCGTCCAAAAGGAACAGCGAATAGCCCTGTCCGACCTTTGCAAGCGCCCGGTTGAACCGCACGATCTCCGAGCCGAAGCCGGATAAGCCCGACTGCATGGACTGCGCGTCGTCGAACAGCATCTCAACGCAGGCGAGCATCGGCAGCCGCGCCGCGCTTGCCGGGACCAAAAAGCCCGCGTGGAACAGCAGCGCATGGAGCGCGACCGTCTTCATGGCGACGCTTTTGCCGCCCATGTTCGCGCCCGTGATGACGACCGCGCCGCGATCGGCCGCGATCGAGACCGGCACGAACGCGCGTCCCTTCGCCTTGAGGAGATCCATTAGCTCCGGGTTCACCATGTCGGTAAGCTCCAGCGCCGTTTCGGTGATCTCCGGCCGCACGCCGCCGTAACGGACTGCAAACTGCGCCTTCTGGATCAGAAAATCGAGCCGTCCCGCCGCGTCGGCGTCGGACAGCATTTCGGGAACGTACGGAACGAGCGCGGCGCACATCGCTGCGCGAAGCGTTTGTTCCTCGTCCTCCTCCAGCACGCACACGCGCGTGCGTTCGGCCTTGATCGCATCCTTTTCGGCGTCGGAGGCGGCATACAGCGCCTGCTCCAGCCGCCGCTTTTCGGCGCGGATCGCTTTCAGCGCGTCGCTTGCGCTGTCCGGAAGGAAGAACCCGCGCGAGCGCGTCCCCTCCGGATCGAGCACGTTCAGCGCGTCGGTCGGGTCGGAGAAGACGATCCCGTCCGCACGCGCCGTTTCGTTCATGCGTGCAAACAGCGGACCGAGCTCCGCAATGCGCAGAAGGAAGCCCTTGAGCTCGAACAGCTCGACGGAATCGAGACATGCGCCCTCGGTCAGCCGGTTCAGCGAACCGCGGACGTCCTTGAGCTGGCACAGCACCGTCATGATCCGCTCGTACAGGTCTCCGAGCGCCGCCGCATGCGCCGCCGCGCGTTCGGTGTTCATGAGCTCCGTTTCCAGCTCGTTCCGCTCGTCCGGCGCGTAAAAGCGCAGCTTTCGCACCCGCTCCTGACCGAACGGACTGCACGGATGCAGGCTGTCGAGTACATACTGCAGGCCGATCTTCACCCTGTCGTCGAACCCGATCGAGATCATACGATCGCCTCCTTTACATTGATGACCGGCACGTGTACGGCACGCTGTACGGCGGCCTTGAACGCGTCCGGATCGAACGTCCAGCCATAGGCGGACACGGGATTGACCGTCACGCAGACGATCCTTGCGGCGTCGACCGTTTCAAGCGTCACGCCGCGAAGCGCAAGCTTATCGAACGTGTCGGCCGAAAGCAGCACCTTGCTCGGGTCCTGCACCACGAGCCGCGCGTTTTTGAGAACGCCGCTTTTTAAGAGCGGGAGCAGCATGGAATCGGTCAGCGCGCCCGAAACCCTTGCTTCGTGCGCCGTTTTCAGCGTGTCGGCAAGCGGCAGGTCCGTTTCCTTCGGCAGCGTTTCCGCCTTTTTGAGGTTCAGAATGCGGCAGATGTTCGCGGTGTCCGCGACGACCTTCTCCATGCGCATGTCGTAGCTTGCGCCGGTGCAGAGGATCACGCCGTCCGCTACGCTGCGCGCGCCGAGCGACTTGCGGCCCAGGGCCCCGTCGATCAGCACCTGTTCTGCGCCGAGCGAGAAAAACAGGTCCGAAAGGGTTTTCAGCTGCGAGATGATCGACGGTCCCGCAAGCTGCACATTGCCCGCGCTTTTTGCCCGCACGACGACGACCTCGCCCAGGGGCGTCGGGACGCCGGTGGTATAGACGATCTCTTGCGTCACGTCCGAGCGCTTCAGCATGTCCTTAGCCGTCGCGAACAGCGTCCCCTCCGGGATGAAGATGCCGGGCTTTTCGGTGCCGGTGACGACGTCGGTCGATTCGCCGTCGCGTCCGATCGAGGTCAGGCCCAGAACGCGGTCGTCCAGCCACGAAATGAGCCGGTTCAGCACGGTCGTTTTGCCCGCGTTCTTGCACATGCCGATGATCGACAGCGTGCGGATGGCGTTCAGTTCGTCAAGAAGCGGCGGCAGCATGGGGGATCGTCCTTTCGTTATGGTTCGTACCATGTATCATATCATATCTTCCGCCAAAAGAAAAGAGCGAAAGCGCCGATCGGGCCGTCCGGTCAGATTGACAAACCATGCGGTTTGCTATACAATAATCGTATCTATTCGGACAGGGATCGGGACGGGGAATCATGAAAAAGAGGACGCAGCGGATCATCATCATCGTCGCCATGCTTGCGGCGCTGGGTCTGTTCTTCCTGTTTCTGTATGACATTCTGATCCCGTTCATTCGGCTGGAGATCCGCCACGACGTCAACGGCGCAAAGGAGCTTTTGACCGAGCGCGGCGCGCTGGGCTTTCTTTCCGTCATGCTGGTCGAGGCGCTGCAGATGGTCGTCGTGTTCATCCCGGCCGAATTCATCCAGATCTCCTCGGGTCTCAGCTATCCGTTCTATATCGCGCTGCTGCTGTGCGATCTCGGCGTTTGCCTCGGCGCGACGATCATCTATATCCTCGTCAACACCTTCCGGTTTTCCAACGACGCCTACGAAAAAAACGAAAAGGTCATCGCCCGGCTTGCCAAAGGCATAAAGCATCGCGACCGCGGCACGCAGCTTCTTCTGTACCTGCTGTTCATCATGCCGTTCATTCCGTTTGGCGCGATCTGCTATTACGGCAGCTATCGCAAGATGAAGTATCCGCGCTACATCTTCACGGTCGCGACCGGCGTCATCCCGTCGATCGTCACCTCGAACCTGATGGGCGCGGCGATCCGCTGGTTTATCGGCAATCAGCTGCCGCTGTGGGTGCTGATCCTGATTCTGTTCGCGCTTGCGGGCGTGCTGTTCACGGTACTGTTTTTGTTCCTCAACAAGATCTATTTCCGGCAGAACGAGGGCACGCCGGATTCCGTCTTTTGCAGCGGCATGTTCGCACTGCTGCATACGCTGCGAAAGCGCAGGCAAAGGCTGCACATCGACGCCGAAAAGGTCAGGGACAAGACCGAGCCGTTCATCGCGCTTTCCAATCACGCGTCGTTCTATGACCTGTACTATGTCAACCGGCTGTTTGTCGAGGCCGGCACGACGAATCCGTCGTACATTGTCAACAAGCACGTCATCTCGCATCCGCTGATCCGCAAGCCTGCGGGCAAGGCCGGCATGATCACGAAAAAGCTGTTCTACCCGGACGTCAAGGTGCCGGTGCAGACGATGCGCATGCTGAAGAAGGGCTATCCGATCGTGATCTTTCCGGAGGGACGGCTCTCGGTCGACGGGCGCACCTACCCGATCGTCGACCGCAGCGCGGCGTTCTACAGAAGACTCAAGGTCGACGTCGTGATCCTTCGGATCCGCGGCGCGTACTTTGCCAACCCGAAGTGGCGCAAGCGCTTCTTCCGCTCGGATATCTACATTTCAGCGGAGCGCGTGATCACAAAAGACGAGATCGCAAAGATGACCGACGACGAACTGAACGCGTGCATCGACGAAGGGATCGCGTTCGACGAATCGGCCGCGCCCGTCAACACCTATAAGCGCAAAAACATGGCGAAGGGGCTCGAAAACGTCCTGTACCGCTGCATCGACTGCGGCGCGCTGTATACGACGAAGGGCGTCGGAAACGAATTCGTCTGCTCCGCGTGCGGCAAGCGCCGCCGGTTCAACGAGCGGTATCTGTTCGACGACGAACCGTATTCGATCGCCGGATACTATGAGCGGATCAAGGAAACGGAGCGGAAGACGCTTTCGGACTTCCGCCTTGAAACGAACGTTACGGTCAAGGTGTTCCACGATACGGGCAAGTACATGACGCGCGAAGCGGGACGGTGCGTGCTCGACAATACGGGCCTGACCTATACGTCGGACAAGACGTCGCTCACGGTCGGATATGACATGCTGCCTGCGCTGCCGTTCTCGGTCAACGCCGAGTTTGAGACGTATCACGACGGAGATCTCTACTACTTCTATCCCACCGAAAACCGTCGGCAGGTCGTGCGCTGGGCGCTGCTTGTCGACCTCGTCAAGGAGCTGCGTGATGAAACAGAATCGTAAAACACTGTTGAACCTGTCGACCAAGACGTTCATTCAGGTCGTCGTGCTGCTGTTCGTGCTGATGCTCGCCGCGATCGTGCTGACCTACGTCGTTCCGAAGGGTGAATTCGGCAAGCTGATCGACGAAGCCGGGAACGTCCTTGTGGACGAAAAGGGCAATGAACAGCTTGATTTTACCGACTACCGGAGAATCGAGGACGCGTCCGGCATTCCGATCTGGAAGGGCCTGCTGGCGCCGATCCTCGTGTTCGGCTCGGCGAACGGGCTGGAGCTCATTATGCTGTCGCTGTTCCTCGTCACGGTGTTCGCCGCGTTCCAGGTCATGAGCGACGTCGGCGGCATCCGCGCGCTGGTCGGACGGGTCGCAAGCCGGTTTGAAAAGCGAAAGGGCCTGCTGCTGGCGGCGATCGCGCTGGTGTTCATGGCGTTCGGCGCGTTCCTCGGCCTGTTTGAGGAGATGCTGTCGATGCTGCCGATCGTGACCGCGCTGTGCGTGCTGATCGGTTACGACTCGTTCACGGGCTTCCTCGTCAGCATCATCGCCTGCGGCTTCGGCTTTGCAAGCGCGATCACCAATCCGTTCACGGTGCTGACGGCGGCGCGCCTGATCAACGCGAACCCGATGGAGCATATCTGGTACCGCATCGTCATCTTCGCCGTGATGTACCTGCTGCTGCTCGGCTTCGTGTTCCTGTATGTCAGACGGCTTAAAAAGGATCCGACAAGGAGCCTGACGCTTGCGCACGATGAAACGCTGCGCGCGGCGGGGACCGCGCAGGACGGGACCGCGCTGTCGCCGGAGAACGAAAAGCGCATTTCGCGCATCTACATTGTATTTCTGCTTTTAGGTCTTGCGCTGATCATCACCTGTTCGCTGATCGAGTCGCTTCGCGGCGTGACCGTCGTGGTGCTGATCGCGTACTTCCTGCTCTTCGGTCTGCTCGCCGGGTTTTTGAGCGCAAAGGGCGTCAAGCCGGTTCTGAAGAGCTTTTTGCACGGCGTCGTCGGCGCGCTGCCTACGATCGTGTTCATCGCGCTTGCGTCGTCGATCAAGTACATCTTCGACGAGGGCTCCATCATGCCGACGATCGTGCAGTCGATCAACACGTTCGTGTCCGGACACAGCCCGTTCGTCGTCGCGCTCATGCTGTACGCGATCGTCCTTGTGCTCGAGTTCTTCATTTCGTCCTCGACGGCGAAGGCGATCCTTGTCATGGGCATGCTTGCGGTCGTGAGCGTGCCGCTGACGGACCAGATGAAGATCCTGATCTACACCTTCGGCGACGGCTACACGAACGTTCTGTTTCCGACCTCGCCGGTGCTTCTGATCTCGCTGTCGATGATCGGCGTCGACTACTTCAAGTGGATCAAGAAGAGCGCGCCGCTGTTCCTTGTGAACCTCGCGCTGGTGCTCGGCTTCCTTGCTCTGGGCATTGCGATCGGCTATTGATTGAAAAACACGCGGGCCGCTTCCTTTGAAGCGGTCCGCTTTGCATTTTTGGGATGCTGCGGGATTCCCTGCAAGACGGCGTTATTCGACAAATCGTAAACATCATATGGACTTTTTTGTCGTTTTGTGATATACTTCTTTTCGACGCACCGGGAGTTCCGCGTGCGATCACAAAAATGTAGGAGGAGAACAAAGGATGTCACTCAAGGGAAAGACCAAATTTATCGTATGGGGACTGGTACTGATTGCGATTATCGCATTCTTCCTGCCGCTTATGAAGGCTTCATTCGATTTCATGGGGCAGACAGACAGCAGCAGCATCAGCGTGATGGGCATGTCGACGAAGTTTGATGTCTTCGGGACACCGGCCAAGGGCAACGCTTTCTGGTTCATTATGCTGATTCTGCCGCTGGCCGCATTGGGATTCAGCTTCATTCCGAACAGCAAGACTCGCGCGATCCTGTATATCGTCGTCGCGATCCTGGTTGCAGGTCTCGCCATTGCAGAGTACATTGTGACGAAGTCCAAGGTTACAAGCGCGCTTGGGGATATCGTTTCCATTAAGATCGGCATCAGCCTGATTCTGTACATTCTGTTCGGGCTTGGCCTTATTTGCACCGCCGTGCTCGATCTGAAAGAAAAAGAATAATTTTCAGACAAATCAAATCCAAAAAACGCGGACTGCTTCAAAGGAAGCGGTCCGCGTTGCGTTTTGGGTGCGGGAAAGCGCGTCAGCGCAGCACCAGCATATAGAGGAAGATCAGCGAGATCGCACCGACCAGCATCAGAAGCGCGAACGACAGGTTGTCGGTCATGCGGCGGCCCGTGTCGCGCAGCGTGCGCCGCGCGCGGTAGGCGGTGATCGCATAGCGCCGGCCGCCCTGCTCCTCGTGTCCGCGGCGGATCGCAATGCGGTCGATCCGTTTGCCGAAGCGGTAGGGGAGCGAGGCGCGCGCCTCGTCCTTCTCGGGCGGCGGGCTGTCGCGGTAGACCGTTTTTTTGAGCAGCAGGACCAGCGCGTCGACAAGGTCGGAGAGCGCGTGCGCGGCGACCTTCAGTCCCCTGAACCCGCGCTTTGCGGTAGGCGCGAGCACGCGGTTTTCGCCGAACTGCGCGGACGTGCCGGACGCGATCCGGAACACGCGCTTTGCGGCAGGCTCCGTGATCCGGTTTTCGCCGAACAGTGCGGCGAGCCGACAGCCGAGCTTCCACACGCCGCGCGCAAGCGGCGTACTGATCCGGTTTTCGCCGAACAGCGCGGCGAGCGGACCGAGCAGGCCCGGCAGCCAGCGCAGCAGCGGGCGGTACACAAGCTCCTCCAGATCGAGCCGGGCGGGCCAGCGGTTCACATAGACGCGCACGCCGTTTTCACGCCGCATCAGCACGGTGCGGACGACGCCGAAGTACAGCGCAAAGCCGATCGCGATCGAGATGAGTCCGCCCTTGAGGTTCTCCCACGAAAGATAGTGTACCGCGTGTTCGAGCGGTCCGGCGCGCAAAAAGTCTGTGCCGAGATCGGCGATCGCGTTCATGGAGACGTTTGCCGTAAGACCCAGCGCGGGAAGCAGCAGCGCGGAGAACAGCAGCGCGATCGCGCTCAAGGGCCGCATGTACCGGCGCTTTGCATCAAATTCCGCCTGCCGCGTCGGGTGCCGTTCGACAAACAGCGCGACGAACAGCTTGGTCATGTACGCGACGGTGATCCCGCCGGACAGCAGGAACAGCCACTCGACCGCGCGCATGCCGAACGTGCCCGCCCCGAGGTGCGCAAGGTGTCCGATGTACTCGACGATGCTTTCATGCAGCAGCGTCTTGCTGACGTAGCCATTGAAGAGCGGGAACCCGCCGATGCCGAGCGCGCCGCAGAGGAATGCGATCATCAGCAGCGGCTTCTTGCGGCCGAAGCCGCGGATATCGTTCAGGTTCAGCGCGTGCAGGTTCATATAGACGACGGCGGCGCATGAGAACAGCACAAGCTTGAACAGCGAGTGGTTCACCATATGCAGCAGCGTGCCGCGTGCGGCGAGCGCGTTCTCCTCGCCGAGCAGCGTCAGCATCGCGATCCCGACCAGAATGAAGCCGATCTGCGAGACCGACGAGCAGGCGAGCGTGCGCTTCAGATCGACCGAGAACAGGGCAAGCAGCGCGCCGAGCAGCATGGTGACGACGCCGAGGATCAGAATGAGCGTTCCCCATGCGGGATCGTGCCGGAAGAGGCTGCAGGTGATCGCAAGCACGCCGAAGACGCCGGACTTGGTGAGAAGTCCCGACAGCAGCGCGCTCGCCGGGGCGGGCGCGACCGGATGCGCCTTCGGCAGCCAGATGTGCAGCGGGAACATGCCCGCCTTCGCGCCGAAGCCGAACAGCACACAGCCGCCCGCGACGTACAGGATCGTCCGGTTTCCGGAGGCCTTCGCGGTTTCGTACAGCTTGTCGATCTCGGTCGTGCCGAGCGTGTGCTGTAAAAGGAACAGGCCGAACAGCGCGAAAAGTCCGCCGATGACCGCGACTGCAAGATACGTGTCAGCGGCCCGTTTCGCCGCTTCCGTTTCCTCCTGCACGACCCACGGGTACGAGGTGAACGACATGATCTCAAAGAACACGAGCGCGGTGAACAGATCGCGCGAGAGGAATACGCCGACCGTCGCGCCGAGCGTGAAAAGATTGAAGAAATAATAGCGGTTTGCGGTCGTATAGTGTGAGAAATATTCGCCGCCGATCAGGGTCGTCACGGCCCACAGAAACGCGATCACGATCAGATAGACCCGGCGGAAACCGTCGACAGTCAGATGCAGGCCGAGCCCCGCGACGCCGTCAACGTCTGCGGAGAGGTCCGGCAGAAACAGCAGCGCGGCGCACAGGCCGAGCTCAATCAGCGCAGTGAGCGCCGCGAGCAGATTGCGGACGCGAACGGATCTGCGTCCGGCAAGCCATGTGACAAGCGCCATGCACATCGGGAAGAGGATCGGAACAAACAGCATCGCATCCACCTCCCTATATCAGCCCGTACGCGATCGCGTCGGTGACCTGAAGGATCGGCTGCGCAAACACGCCGCACGCGAGCGTGCCGAGCGCAAGGATGACCATCGGGACGAGCATCTCCCAATCGGCATCATGCACATCCGACAGGCCGGACAGGTCCGCCTGCCGGTCGGGGAACCACGCGCGCCGCGCCGGGATCAGCATGTAGATCGCGGTCAGAAGCGCGGAGAACAGCAGCGCGCCCGCGCCGACATAGGCAAGTCCGGAGACGTTCGCCGCGGCGACAAGAAGGTGCCACTTGCTGATAAAGCCGGAAAACGGCGGCAGGCCGGTCAACGCGATCGCCGAAACGGTGAAGCAGGTGAAGGTGACGGGCATCCTTCGGCCGAGCCCGTCCAGCTCGTACACGCCGGTGCGGCCGGTTTTTTTCAGCACCGCGCCCGCGCAGAAGAACGCGAGGATCTTGATGCACGCGTGCGACGACATGTGCAGAAGCGACGCGGACAGCCCGTCCGGCGTCAGCAGCACCGCGCCGAACAGCATATACGACAGGTTCGCAACGGTCGAATGCGCGAGGCGGCGCTTAATATGCGGCTCCTTGACCGCCATCGACGAGCCGTAGACGATCGTGAACGCGGCAAGCAGCAGCGCGACGGTCTGCGCCCACGTGCCGGAAAGCAGCTCCGCGCCGAAGCAGTAATAGGTCAGGCGGATCGCGGCGAACGCGCCGGCCGTAACGACCGCGGCGGCGTGCAGAAGCGCCGTCACCGGGGTCGGCGCAACCGATGCGCGAATGAGCCACGTATGCAGCGGGAAGATCGCGGCCTTGACGCCGAAGCCCAGAAAACCGAACAGCCAGAAGAGACAGATCACGTCCCGCCCGAACGGACGCGTCTTCAGGACGCCGCCCATCGCGAACAGCCCCGTCGCGCCGTTGGTGAGCAGAAAGACCATCGACGCGAACGCGAACGCCGCGCCGCCGAGGGAGAACAGCAGATACATGCGCGCCGCGCGCACGGCCTCCTTCGTCATCGGGTGCAGCACCAGCGGCACGGTCGACAGCGTCAGAAGCTCGTAGAAGCAGTACATCGTGAACAGATTGCCCGCCGCCGCCACGCCGAGCGTCGCGCCGTACGCCACGGTGAAGAACCCGAAGAACATCGAAAGGTGCGCTTCGTCCTTCATGTAGGAGCGCGCGTACAGCACGGTCAGCGGCCACAGCGTCGCCACGATGCCGACAAAGTACCGCCCGAGCCCGTCCAGCCGCAGCGTGAACGACAGCTCCGGCGCAAAGCGGATCAGCTCGACCGGACCGGTCACGCCCGAAAGCAGCACGGTCCAGCACAGCGCCGACGTCAGCACCGTGATCCCGAGCGTCGTATCCGCGAGCACGCGAAACGACCGGAGCTTCAGCGCGTAGAGCAGAAGCCCCGCAAGGAACGGGAGCAGGATGGAAATCGGCAGCAGAGCCTGCATGGATCCTCCTTTACACAAGCGATGCGGAAAGCGACAGCATCCAGTCGGTCAAAGGCCCGGCAAACAGGCCCAGAAGCAGCGAGACCGCGGCGAGCACGGCGATCGGCAGCCACATCACGGCGGTGCCTTCGTTCGTGCGGTCAAGCGGCGTGAAGTCCTTTCCGGGGAAGAAGCCCCTGACCGTGATCGGCAGCAGATAGCCGGCCGTCAACAGCGCGGACACGAGCAGCACGACCGGCGCGAGCCAGTTCAGCACGGAAAGCCCCGTGTCCAGTGCGCCGAGCGCGAGATACCATTTGCTGACAAAGCCCGATGCGGGCGGAATGCCGATCAGGCCCAGGGACGCGATCGTGAACGACCAAAGCGTGACCGGCATGGCCTTTCCGATCCCGCGCAGCTCCGATACGCGCGTCTTTTCGAGGTTCACGATGAACGAACCCGCGACAAGGAACAGGCAGATCTTGATGCACGCGTGAAAGATCACGTGCAGAAGCCCGCCCGCGACGCTCTGCTGCGTCATGCAGAACAGGCCGACGAGGATGTAGGAGATCTGGCTGACCGAGGAGTACGCGAGCCGCTTTTTGAAGACGTCCTCGCGGTACGCCATCATCGAGCCGACAAACACGGTGAGAAGCGCAAGCGATATCCATGCGATCTGCACCCACGTCCCGCGCAGAAACGCCGGTCCGACGGTGAAGTACAGAAGGCGCAGGATCGCCAGAACGCCCGCCTTGGTGATGACTGCGGAGAGTACCGCGCTCGCGGGCGCGGGGGCGACCGGGTGCGCCGTCGGCAGCCAGCCGTGCAGCGGGTACATGCCCGCCTTTGCGCCGAAGCCGATCACGCCGAGGAATACGGTGACCTCGATCAGCGTGCGGTTTTCTTCCGCGGCGGCGCCGAGTGTGCCGCCCGCCTTGAAATCAAAGGTCGAGGTGAAGCGCGAGAGCGTGAAGATCGCCAGAAGCGCCAGGAATGCGCCGGCGATCGAGTAAAACAGATACTTCATCGCGGCGCGGATCGACTCCTGCGTGCGGTCGTGCAGCACAAGCGGCATGGACAGCAGCGTCGCCGCCTCGAAGAAGAGGTACATCGTGATCAGGTTTTCGGACAGGTCCATGCCGACGAGCGCGGCGAGCGAAAACAGCATGAACGCGTAGAAGCTGTGCTGTCGTTCGCCGTGCGCCATGTAGCGGGTCGCGTACACGCCCGCGAACAGGAACCCGAATGCGCCGATCGACAGGAAGATGCGCGAGACCGCGTCGGTGGCAAGGCTGACCGTCAGCGCATCGGTCATCGAGAAGAGAAAGACGCGCGCGTCCGGCAGGAACAGATACCAGAGGCAGAGCGCCGATTCGGTGCCGAGCGCGGCAAGAAAGACCGCGTTCTGCGCGCGGCGGCCCGCACGCTTCATCAGCGAAAGACCGATGCCCGCCGCAAGCGGCAATAGCAAGAGGATGATCAAGAGAATTCCGTTCATAGCGCCTCCTTCAACAGGGTCAGCCCGTGTTCGATCAGGGTAACGACCGGCTTGGCGGCAACGCCGAAGCCGAGGTTCATCATAAGAAACGCGATTGCAGCGACGGCGAACGTGCGCTGCTCACAAAGCTTCACGCGCGGTCCGTTCGGCTCGGACGCCGGCGTGTACAGCCGGATCACCACGCGCATAAAGTACCAGGTGTTCAGGATCGTGCTGATCGCAAGCACGATCAGCGTCGGAACGATCAGCTTCGGATTGTCAAACGCGGCAAGCCCGAAGCGGTATTTGCTGACAAACCCCATCGTCAGAGGGATGCCGATCATGCTGAGCGCGCACGCCGTAAACGTCAGCCCCGCAAGACGGTTTTGATGCCCCGCGCCGAGCCAGAGTCTTCGGTCGCGTCCGCCGGTCATCCGCGCGATCTGCGCCGTGGACAAAAACAGCGGCGGCTTGGTGATCGCGTGGGTCAGGATGTGGAACACCGAGGCCAGCACGCCGAGCGACGGCGACAGGCCGAAGCCCATGAAGATGTAGCCGATCTGCGATGCGGACGAGTACGCGATCATGCGGGCGACGTCCATCTCGCGCGCGGCGCTGACGCTGCCGACGATCACGCCGATCGCGCCGAGCACAAACAGCACGTTCGATACGCCGCTTTGGTAAAAGACCTCGGTCCCGAACACGCGGAAGATGACGCGCAGCAGGAAAAAGATGTATCCCTTCGACACGAGTCCGGACAGAATGCCGCCGGACGCGGGCGTTGCGTAGCCGTAGGTATCCGGCATCCAGAAGTGGAAGGGGAACAGGCCGCCCTTGACCGCAAGCCCGACCGTGACAAGGCAGATCGAGGTCAGAAGCACGGCGCGGTACTGCCCGGTCTGCCACAGCGCGCCGATCGCGTGCGAAAGGTCCGGCATCAGGAGATGTCCCGTCACCGCGTACAACAGGATCAGTCCGAGCAGAAAGAGCCCGGAGCCGATCAGCGAAAAGATCAGGTACCGGATCGACGCAAGCGTCGTGCGGCCGAGCTGCCGGATCATCAGAAGTCCGCACGAGGCGACGGTGCTGATCTCGATAAAGACGTAGCCCGTGAACAGATCGTTCGTGCAGCAGAGCGCGATCAGCGACGACAGCACGAGCGCGCACATCACATAGTAGTAGCGGCGCTTGCCCTGCTCGAGGTCGTTTTCAAGATGCGCGCCGCCGCCGAGCAGGCATAAAAGCATGACCGTCGCGAACACGCAAAGCAGCAGCGGCTCGAGCGTGCCGAAGAACAGCTCGTTGCCCCACGGGTGCGGATAGTGCCCCATCCGATACGTCGTCGCCGCATCCGCGCGGATCCCGTAAATCAGCAGCAGGCCGAAGCCGATCGCAACGAGCCCGCACAGCGCAAGACACAGCCGCCTTGCGGCCTTTTCCGGCAACACGGCGCTCACGACCGAACAGATCAGGCACAGCACTGCGGCGAACAGGGGAATGTTGACCGTAAACTCCATAGGCTACACCCCGTGCTCCTTCTGCGCCATCCGGTAGATCTCGTCCACGTTCAGGCTGTGATAGCGCCGGTACAGGCGGATCGTCAGCGCGAGAAGCACCGCTGTGACCGAGACCGAAACGACGATGCCCGTAAGCACCAGCCCCGCGGGCAGCGGGTTCACGTAATGCTCCGGGTCCGTGTCGCCGTCGCGAAGGATCGGGGACAGGCGGTTTTCGATGTAGCCCAAAGACGTCAGCAGCAGGTACGCCGCCGTGTCCATGATATTCAGGCCGATGATCTTCTTGATCAGGTTGCGGTGCAGAAGCAGCGTGACGAATCCCACTGCAAACAGGATTACCGCCGCGACCGCGAACCGCGCGTCCCAAAGCCGTGTCAGGAAGTCGCTCATCCGATCCGCCCCCTTTCAAACAGGGAATAGAGCCCGTACATCGTGAACGACACGACGACGCCGACCGCAATGTTCAGCGGCAGGATCAGCCCCGCCGACAGGATGCGGCCCGGCGTGCCGGGCGAAAAGATCGTGTGAAGGCCGTTCGCGCCGCAGAAGAACGAATACAGCTTCGATACGCTGTAAAAGCACAGCGCCGAAGCGCACGCGATGCGGAATGTGCGGAAGGTGACGATCCGTTCCATGCGGCGGGGTCCGAACGCCGCCGACAGCAGGATCATCCCCGCGCCGACGATCGCGCCGCCGGAAAAGCCGCCGCCCGGGCCGAGGTGCCCGGTCAGCATGTTGTAGACGCCGAACAGGATCACGATCGGCGTGATCACGCTTGCCGTGACCGTCAGGAGCGGATCGCGCTCCATCATGCGCGCGCCGGGGTCGTCCGCGTCGGCTTCCCCCTTTTCGGAGAGCAGCAGAATCAGCACGGCGGTCATCGCCGCATACAGCACGTGCGATTCGCCGAGCGTGTCGAACGCGCGGTAGTCTAAAATGACGCCCGCAACCGCGTTGGCCGCGCCGGTCTCCGCCATGCCGTCGGCAAGATAGCGGACGGCGACCTCGTTGAAAACCGGGCTGTCCGCCGTGCCGTACGGGGGCAGGTCCAGCACCGTCAGAAACAGAAAGACGATCATCACCGTGCCGAGCACAAGCGCAAGCACGGGGTAGAGGCGGTCGAACGCGCGTTCGCCGCGCGCCATCAGCCGCTCGAGCGGCGCATCGGGGATCTCCTGCTTCAAGGGCTTCGGAGAAAGGTCCGGATGCATGTCGCCCGCGGTTTTTTCGGTCAGGTCGAACCGATCTGCGTCCCAGTCGCGGAGACGTTCAAGAAAGCTTGTCTTTTTCATCGTCCGCCTTTCTGCGAATGTCGCGCAGCTTTTTCAGGGTAATGAACAGGAGAATGCCGGAGATGCCCGCGCCGACAGCGGCCTCCGTCACCGCAAGGTCCGGCGCCTTCATCAGCGCCCACAGGATCGACATCAGCACGCTGTACGCCAGGAAGATGACCAGCGACGCAAGGAGGTTTTTTGTGACGCAGGTCGAGATCCCGCACACGACCAACAGCCCGAGGAGCAGCACTTCAAAGTATTCCATCCGCGTTTTCCTCCGTTTCGTCGGGATGCTCCATGTGCGAGAGCGCCGTTTCATCGGTGCGCAGCTCGAGCCGGGCGACCAGATGCGCCGCGATCGGCGTGCCGATCCACAGGAACAGGATCAGAAAAAACAGCTTCCAGACATAGACGGACGCCTTCGCCGCCAGCATCAGCGCCGCCAGCAGAAACAGCGCGCCGAGCGTATCGATGATCGCCGCGCAGTGCATGCGGTTCAGCACGAATTTGAACCGGAACACGCCGAGTACGGATGTGAAGATGACGAAGATCCCGGCTGCCGCCAGTACCGCGCAGAGCGTAAAACGTACCCACTCAGCCATCGGCGTTCTCCTCCTTTTCCTTTTTGTGCCCGGCCATATGCGTTCTGACCAGCGCGATCACCGCAAGGAAGCTGATGAGCCCGTAGATCAGGCTGACGTCAAGGAGCCAGCTTTCCGAAAACAGCAGCGCGATCACGGCGATCGACAGCAGCGACAGCGTGCCGATCATATTGACGCCCATAATGCGGTCCGCCGTGCGCGGTCCTCTGATCGCGCGGATCAGCGCAAACAGGATCCCTGCGCCGAGGCAGAACAGGATCACGATAAACAGAATGCGATACGCTTCGTCCATGCCGTTATCCCTCCATCCGTTTGAGCAGCTTCATCAGCGCGCCCGTGTGAATGCCCTCGATCATGCTGCGGTCAAGGCAGTGCACCGTGAACCGGTCACCCTCGACGCGGACCGTAATGGTCCCGGGCGTCAGCGTGATCGAGTTGGCCAAAAGAAACCGTCCGAAGCGGGTTTTGAGATCGGTGCGGAAGATCACAAGGCTCTGCCGCAGCGCCTTCTTCCGCCGGAGAATGACCCGGATGACGCGAAGGTTTGCGCGGATCATCTCAAAGACCAGCACGGCGGCGAACGCGATCAAAAGCGGCACGCGCACAAGGTACTTGAGATCCTGCTTCGGCGTGTACCCCAAAAGCGCGTACATCAAAAGACCCGCCGCGGCGACGATCGCCGCGCCGAACAGCAGGATCTCCCATGTGACGGCGCCGTTTAAGGCCAGCCAAAGGCAAAAGAGCAGCAGATACATGACGCCTCCCTATCACAGCCGCAGCGCAGGCCGGAACGCCCGGCAGGCATGCGGCATATCGCCTGCTTTCTTCTGAAATAAGTATAGCATGGCGAGGCCTGTTTGAAAAGAGAAAAAACGCGCAGCGGGCGTCCCCGAAGAAGCCGCACACGGCGCGCATCGGTCCGTTTATCCTCCGCACGTTTTGAAACGGCAGAAAAAAAGACCGGCCGCAGGCAGCGGCCGATCGTATTTCATGTCGCGGTTTTTCGACGCAGGGCGGCGTCAGCTTGCGGGCGTCGGTTCCGTGACCGTGCCGATAAACAGCACCGTGCCGTCGTACGATTCAATCACATAGAGGAACGGACGGGTCAGGTGGAAGTCGATCTGCTTTAGATCCTCCGGCGGCATCGCGCAGCTGTCCTCCACAGCGACTATGGTATATGCCGCGGCCTCCACACCATTTTCATCGACGCCGACGAAGGACTCCTGCAGCACGCGGGAGATCGCGGCGTTGCTCTCGACCATGCCCGTAAAGTCTGCGTCGTCGGTGAACGCGATCCAGATGCCGAGCGACTGCAGAACACTGGCAAGCTCCATCGCGTCCTGGAACTTGAATTTCGGAAGCTTCACGCTGACGTCCGCACGGAGCGCTTCGCCGCCGCGCAGCAGCGCGGCAAGCTGTTCCGGCGAGCCGAGAAGGTCGTTCAGCGGCGTACCCTCGTCCGGCAGAATGAACGTCATCCGGCCGATGCGCCGCAGCGCGAGCGAATAGCGCAAAAAGCCGTCGCCCTCGACGATCTCCGCGTTGCTGTCCTTGCGGTTCATGTAGGAGACGGTCTGTTCGCCGTCGAGACCGAAAAACGTGCCGGTCTCGGTCGCGCCTTCATAAAACTCGTCGACCCACGCGCTCTTCAGATAGATCGTATTGATCAGCACGGCGACCGTGCTGACGTCAAACTGCATTGCGTTCTCGGAGACCTTGATCTTGCCGTGCGTATGCTCGGTGATCCAGTCGGCGATCTGCTTCGACGTTTCGGCCTTTCCGAACCGCACGGCGTTCGCCTCGGAGCGGTAGACGTCGGCAAGCGTTTTGAGATAGTTCTCCCGGAACTGCAGCGGGACGTCGCGCTCGCCGAGCCAGATCGAGTTGGCAAAGGTCAGCGTGTTGTCTTCTCCGTCGACCGACAGCGTCTTGAGCATCGTGCCGCAGACGCCGCGCAGCTCTTCAAGGCTCTGACAGCCCAATAGCTTCAGCATCGCGGTCTGCGTCTCGCCCTTCGCGCCTTCCGCGGTCATGGCGAGCGCGAGATAGACGGAGATCGGCGACAGGTTGCGGTTCTTCGTACCGTCGACGAGCTTTGCGGCGAGCACGTCGGCAAAGCCCGTATAGCCCGTGATCTCGGGGACGGGGAAGTCGGGCAGCTCGGCCGGATCGGGAATCTCCGCAGGAGCGGGAGTCTCAGAAGGATCGGTGACCGTCACCTGCGCCGGATCCTTTTTCGTCGTGCACGCGCACAGAAGCAGCGCCGCAAACAGAATGCAAATCAGTCGTTTCATGGGGATAGGGTCCTTTCGTTCTTTGTCCATAATACCGTGCACCGCGCCGTTCGGTTGCAGCGGATCAATGCGCGGGCGTCGGGCTTGTCACCGTGCCGATAAACAGCGTCGTGCCGCCGGGGCCGGAAATCACGAATAAAAATGGACGATTGAGATGGAATTCAACCAGCGGGCGCGGCGTCGGCTCCGTGTCCGGCGCCGCTTCACCCGGCGCGGGCAGCACTTCGGTGTAGGCCGCGGCTTCGGTGCCCTCCTCGTTGAGATCGACGACCGTTTCCTGGATCACGCGGTCGAGCCGCGTCTTGACGTCCGTCATGCCGGAAAAGTCCGCGCCGTCTTTGAACGCATCCGCAAGCCCCAGCGCGCAGAGCACGTCCGCAAGCTCAAAGCGGTCCCGGAACGCGAATTTCGGAAGCAGAAGATCGACGTCGGCCTCGATGCGCTCGCCGCCGGACAGAAGCGTCTGCAGCCTGTCGGGCGTGCCGAGAAGGTCCTTGAGCGCCGTGCCCTCGTCGGGCAGAACGAACGTGATCTTTCCCTTGCTTTCGTACCGGACGGAATAGCGCATAAAGCCCTCGCCGCGATGGATCGTGCCCTCGTCCCGCCGGTGCAGATAGTCGACCTCCTCTGTCGTGCCGTCGGCAAGCGTGAACGTGCCGGGCTTCGGATCACCGAACGGCCACCACCACTGATCCCGGAAATAGACCGTGTTGAGCAGGACGCAGATCGTCAGCTCGTCAAATTCCATCGCGTCGGGCGCCGGGGAAAGGAGCCCGTTCGTCTTGTCCTCGATCCAGCCCGCGATGCGCTTTCCGGCGTCGTCGGTTCCGAAGCGGACCGTGTCGGCCTCCGCGCCGTAAAGCTCCGCAAGACGCTCCCGGTAATCCTTCTTCACCGGAAAGACCCAGCCCATCCAGAGCGAATTGCAAAGGCTGAGTTCTCCGGTCTCGGTCTCGCGCGTCAGCGCCTGCCGCATGTTTGCGGTCGTATCGCGCAGCTGTTCGATGCTGCCGCAACCGAGAAAGCGGAGCAGCGTCGCCTGCGTCTCGCCGTTTGCGCCCTCCGCGGCCATGGCCAGCGCAAAGTATGCGCTGACGGGGGAGAAGTTTCTGTTTTCCGTGCCGTCCAACAGCGCAGCGGACAAGGCGCAGGCAAAGTCGTCGTAGCATTCGATCTCCGGCACGTCAAAGCCGAGCGCGACGGGCTGCACGTCGGCGCTTGCGGGGTATTCGTCGACCGTGTGCGCGGGCGCGTTTGCGCACGCCGCGGCAAACAGCAGGATCAACAGGACGGAAATAATGCGTTTCATAGCATTGCTCCTTTCGGGTTCTGTCAATTAAGACAGTTCAAATTCCAAAAGTGATACACAAAAACCGCCTTAAAAGGCGGTTTTTGTTGCATTTGTTATGCAGCCGGCGTCGGGTTCGTCACCGTGCCGATGAACAGCACCGTGCCGTCGTAGCTTTCGATCGCGTAGGCGAACGGGCGGGTCAGATGGAAGTCGATGCGCGGAACCTCCTCCTGCGGCATCATGCCGGTCGCGCGCATGGAGATCATCGTGTAGGCCGCGGCCTCGACGCCGTTTTCATCGACGCCGATGTACGATTCCTGGATTACGCTGTCGATGCAGCAGGGCGTGTCCGTCATGCCGGAGAAGTCCGCGATGCGGCTGAAGGAAAGGCGCAGGCCCAGCGCGGACAGCACGCCGGTCAGGTCCATCTTGTCCTGGAACTTGAATTTCGGGATCAGAAGGTCCACGTCGTAGCTGCCGTATTCGCCGCTGTGCAGCAGCGTGTCGATCGCATCCGCCGAGCCGAGCAGGCTGTCGAGCGCAACGCCCTCGTCGGGCAGAATGAACGTGACACGGCCCACGCGGTTCAGGGTGACGCCGTAGGCGGTAAAGCCTTCGCCCACGCGGACGGTCCGGTTCTTGTCGAACCGCCACATATAATTGACGTCAAACGCTCCGTCGAGACCGTAAAACGTTCCCGCTTCCGTCTCCTCTTCGCCGAACGCGTCGGACCAGTTGGCCTTCAGATAGATCGTGTTGATCAGCACGGCGATCGTCATGGGATCGAAGTCCAGCGCGTCCGGCTGCACTTCGATCTTGCCGCGCGTGTACTTGTTGATCCACGCCGCGATCTGCTCACAGGCGGAGCGACCGCGGAAATCGACGACGTACGCCTCGGACCGGAACGTGTCGGCCAGCGTTTCGAGATAGCTTGCATGGAAGGTCACGGGCTCTCCGTCGATCTCGTCCGCCATCCAGAGCGAATTGTGGAAGTCGACCGTGGCGTCCTCCGCGTCGACCGACAGTGTTTCGAGCATTCCGGCGCAGACGCCGCGAAGTTCAGAAAGGCTCTTGCAACCCAAAAGCTTCAGCAGCTCCGCCTGCGTTTCGCCGTTTGCGCCCTCTGCGACCATCGCCAGCGCAAGGTAGACGCTGATCGGGGAGAGGTTGCGGTTTTTCGTGCCGTCAAGCAGCGCGGCGGACAGCAGCGACGTAAAGCCGTCGTAGCCGTTGACCTCCGGGATCTCGTCGAGCGGATCGATCACGGGATCGACCGGATCGGCGTTGCCGATCGGTTTCGGCTTCGGCGCCTCGGTGGTTTCGGGTTCCGGCTCCTCGGAGGTCTCGGGTTCCGGCGCTTCCGCCTCGGGCTTCGGCGCCGCGGCGCAGGCAGCGGACAGCAGCATCAGCCCCGTCAGGAAGATACTGATCATGCGTTTCATGTGCATGTCTCCTTTCTCTGTTTGCAAGAAATACCGCTTATCCTTCGATTTGGTTGCAAACAGGGCGGCATGCCGCGTCGATGCGCAGGTACATGGCCTCGGCGCGCGCCGATACGTCGTCAAGCTTTGCCTTTGCGCGCGCGAAGAGATCGGCGACGAAGGCTTCGTCCGAGATCGACTGCAGGTTGATGCACACGTTGAGCCATGCGCCGCGCGCGGCGGTCACGAGCGAAGCCGTAGCCACGCCGAAATCGCTTGCGCAGTTCGGGTTGACCTTGCCCTCGAGCTGTTCGAGCACGCCGACCGCCTGTTCACAGAGGGTCAGCGTATGGAACGGCATGTCGGCGGCGTCCTTGGTCGCGTCCTCCATGGCGGCGCGGCGGATCGCCTTCTGCTCGTCGGTGTCCTTCGGCAGATGCATCGCGTCCATCAGGCGGTTGAACGCCTGCGTGTCGTCGTCGACGGCCTTCAGAAAGTCCGCAACGATCGGTATGCCCGCGGCCTTTGCGGCCTCGGCGTTGTCCCACAGCTCGGCGTATTTCTTCTTGCCGACGGTCAGGTTTGCGGTCATCACGGCAAGCGCCGTGCCGCAGGCGCCGAACAGCGCCGCAACGGAGCCGCCGCCGGGGGCGGGCGCGTCGCTTGCAAGGGTATCCATAAAGGAAGCAACGGTCAAATCGGTTAAATACTCCATAGTGTCTCCTTTCCGTTCATGCGCACGCCGTTCTTATACACGGCAGACGCGCGGTTTGTTCCGTAGCGGTAGATCAGCTGATCGAGGTTGTCGGCGTCCCACACGACGAGGTCCGCCTGTTTGCCGGCTTCGAGCGTGCCGAGACGGTCGGCCATGCCGATCGCCGCCGCGCCGTTCAGGGTCGCCGCCGTCAAAACCTCCTCGGGCGTCAGCCGTCCGTACAGGCAGCCCGCCGTCATGGCAAACGGCAGCGACAGGTTCGGCGTCGAGCCCGGGTTCATGTCGGTCGCGACGGCCACGGGCACGCCCGCGTCGATCATGCCGCGGAAATTGCCGTACGGCTTTTTGAGATAGAACGAGGTAGCGGGCAGCATGACCGCGATCACGCCGCCGTCCTTGAGCGCCCTGATGCCGTCCGGGCCGGTCTCGGAAAGATGATCGCAGGAAATCGCGCCGACGCGCGCCGCCGCCTGCGTTCCGCCGATCTCTTTGATCTCATCGGCGTGCAGCTTCGGGATCAGTCCGTACTGCCTGCCCGCGTTCAGAATGCGCTCGGCCTGCTCGGCGGTAAACACGCCGTCGTCGCAGAACACGTCGCAGAAGTCCGCAAGCCCGTCCTCGGCGATGCAGGGAATGATCTCACCGCACAGCCGTTCGACGTACGCTTCGCGCTCCATGTCCTCGGGGAACGCGTGCGCGCCCAGGAACGTCGCCGCGACGTCGTGAAATTCCTCCCGGAGGCGTCGGATCACGCGCAGCTGCTTCTGCTCGGTTTCGAGGTCGAGGCCGTAACCGCTTTTGATCTCCAGCGCGGTCGTGCCGTGCGCGAGCATTTCTAAAAGCAGGCCGTGCGTCTTTTCGTACAGCGCGTCCTCGCTCGCCTTTCGCGTTTCGCGCACGGTGGACAGGATGCCGCCGCCCGCCGCAAGGATCTCAAGATACGTCTTGCCCGCAAGCTTCATCGCAAGCTCGTGCTCGCGCCAGCCGCCGAACACCAGATGCGTGTGGCAGTCGACCAGTCCCGGCGTGACGAGCCGAGCGCGGCAGTCGATCGCTTCGTCCGCCGAAGGCGCAGAGCCTTGGCCCACGGCCTCGATCCGGCCGTTTTCACAGAGGATCCACGCGTCGTGCAGTATGAGGAGCGCGCCCTGCGCCTTGCCGGATACGGCGACCGATCCGGTCGCCGTAGCAAGCTCTCCGATGTTGTAAAAGACCCGTTTCACAGCAGATGGCACTCCAATACCTGTTTTGCCGCGTCGAATTTCTCGATCTGCAGATAGTAGTCCGCCGCGTCGACGAACGCCATCATCGGCGCAAGCCCGATGATCTCGGTGCCGACGATGTGCACGCCGTAGCGCGCCGCCTCGAAGCGGACGAACTCCAGCACGCGGTACAGCGGCGTCTGCTTATAGTCGCACATGTTGATCGAGACCTGCGCGATGTTGCGCTCCTCGAGCATGACGCCGAGCGCCTTGACCGCGCGGAAGCCGCCGTCCTTCTCGCGGATGATCTTTGCGATCTTCTTTGCGATGCCGACGTCGGAGGTGTCGAGGTTGATGTTGAACGCGATCAAAGGCTGACGCGCGCCGACAGCCACGACGCCCGCGGACGGGTGAATGCGGTTGCCGCCGAAATCGGGATGCCACTGGTCCTCCAGTACCTTTGCCGCCATGCCCTCGAACTGGCCCTTGCGGATCGCGGCGAGGTTCTTGCGGTGCGGCGCGGACGCGCTTTCCTCATACAGGAACACCGGCAGATCGAGCTCCTTTGCAAGCCGTTCGCCGAGCTTTTTCGAGAGCTCCACGCACTCCGCCATGTCCATGTCGCGGATCGGCACGAACGGAATGACGTCGACCGCGCCCATGCGCGGATGCTCGCCCTCGTGCACGCGAAGGTCGATCTTTTCGACCGCGTGCTGCGCAAAGCGGAACGCCGCCTCCATGACCTGATCGGGATCGCCGAGGAAGGTGAACACGGAGCGGTTGTGGCTCGCGTCGGAGGAATAGTCGATGAGGGTCACGCCGGGAACGGCGCGCACGATGTCCGCAAACTCCTCGACGAGATCGAGGCGGCGGCCTTCACTGATGTTCGGGATGCATTCCATCAATTTTGCCATTGTATTGTATCTCCTTTTAGTCCTTCAATGCGTTCAGTACGGTTGCATGCACCAGCGCGTCGTCCGCAAGATGCGGGATCGTGATGCAGTCGGTGCCTTCGTTGTCCCGGTTGTAGGCGAGACAGGTCTCGATCGCGTTCTCGTTGCGTGCCCACGCGCGCCGCGCGACGCCGCCCATCGTGTCCCACGGCATGGCCGAGGAGAGGATGCGGTCCACGCGCTCGCTGCCGTCGAGCACCATGCCGAAGCCGCCGTTGATCGACTTGCCGACGCCGACGCCGCCGCCGTTGTGCAGCGCGATCAGGCTCATGCCTCTGGCCGCGTTGCCCGCAAAGCACTGCGTCGCCATGTCGGCCATGATGTTCGAGCCGTCCTTGATGTTGCTCGTCTCGCGGAACGGGGAGTCCGTGCCGCCGGTGTCGTGGTGATCGCGTCCCAGCATGACCGGGCCGATCTCGCCGTTGCGCACCATTTCATTGAAGCGCAATGCGATCTTCAAGCGTCCCATCGCGTCCTGATACAGGATGCGCGCCTGGGTTCCGACGACCATCCTGTTCTTCTTCGCATCGCGTACCCACACCCAGTTGTCACGGTCCTGATAGCGCCGCGTCGGGTCGATGCAGTCCATGGCGGCCGCGTCGGTCTTGTCAAGATCCTCGGGCTTGCCGCTTAGACACACCCAGCGGAACGGGCCGTAGCCGTAGTCGAACAGCTGCGGGCCGAGGATGTCCTCTACGTAGGACGGATAGACGAAGCCGTCCTTCTCGTTCTCGCCGTTGCGGCAGATGGACTTCACGCCCGCGTCGTAAACGGCCTTTAAGAAGCTGTTGCCGTAGTCGAAAAAGTACGTGCCGCGGCGGTGCAGCTCGTCGATCGCGGCGATGTGCTGCTTCAGCGACGCGTCGACCGCAGCCTTGAACGCTTCGTGATCCTCGGCCAGAAGCCGCGTGCGCTCCGCAAAACTGATGCCGACGGGGCAGTAGCCGCCTTCGTACACCGCGTGGCAGGAGGTCTGATCGCTCAAAAGATCGACGTGAATGTTGTTTTGGATCAGATAGTGCAGCAGATCGACGACGTTGCCGTGATACGCGATCGCAAGCGGCGTGCCCGCCTTCTGCGCTTCCTGCGCCCATGCGACGCAGGTAGCAAGGTCGTCGCTGACTCTGCTGACCCAGCCCTGCTTGTAGCGCGTTTCGATGCGGGAATAGTCGACCTCCGCGATGATCGCGGCCGCGCCGGCGATCTCCGCCGCCTTGCCCTGCGCGCCGCTCATGCCGCCGAGACCCGCCGACACGAACAGACGACCCGCAAGGTCCTTGTCCTTCGGAATGCCGAGCTTCAGCCGGCCCGCGTTCAAAAGCGTATTGAACGTGCCGTGCACGATGCCCTGCGGTCCGATGTACATCCAACCGCCCGCGGTCATCTGACCGTAGTTCGCAACGCCCATCGCGGCGGCGCGGTTGAACTCCTCGGGCTTGTCGAACAGACCCACCATCAGGCCGTTCGTGAGAATGACGCGCGGCGCGTTCTCGTGCGAGCGGAAGACGCCGAGCGGGTGGCCCGACTCGATGACCAGCGTCTGCGTGTTCGTGAGCTCACGAAGGTACTGCTTGATCAGAAGATACTGCATCCAGTTCTGGCAGACCTGTCCGGTCTCGCCGTAGGTGACGAGCTCGTACGGGTACAGCGCGACCTCGAAGTCGAGGTTGTTGTCGATCATGACCTGGAACGCCTTGCCCTCGATGCACTTGCCCTCATAGCAGTCGATCGGCTTGCCCCACAGCCGTCCTTCGGGACGGAAGCGGTAGCCGTAGATGCGGCCGCGGGTTTTAAGTTCCTCCATGAATTCCGGCGCAAGCTCCTCGTGGAACCGTTCCGGAATGTAGCGCAGCGCGTTCTTCAGAGCGATCTCCATGTCGTGCTCCGAAAGGACGGAGTCACGCCGCGGCGCGCGGCGGATGCCTTCTTGAAAGGGCTTCTTTTCGGGAAGCCGGTCCAGCTTCAGTACGCAGTCCATAGAATCCTCCTTAAAGAAATATCAGTCAAAATCGGGAAGCGTAATTTTTACGCTGTTTTCCAGTTCGCCGGTGCGGATGAGCCGGTTCATCGCCTCGATCATCGGGTGGATCTCCTCGTCCTTCGCATAGAACGGCACGACGGCGCGGACGCGGTCATATACGCCCTGCTGCGCGGGAGACAGCTCGCAGGTCTTGCGCAGGTCGATGCCCTGTACCGCGGCCATCAGTTCGAACGCGAGCACGGAGAAGAGGTTGTTCACGATGCGGCGGCAGTTGCGCGCGGCGGTCGTGCCCATCGAAACGTGGTCCTCCTGATTTGCGGAGGAGGGGATCGAATCGACGCTCGCCGGATGCGCAAAGACCTTGTTCTCGCTCACAAGCGACGCCGCGGAATACTGGCAGATCATGTAGCCTGAATTGATGCCGCCGTCCGGCGCCAGAAACGCGGGCAGACCGTTAGAAAGCGTCGGGTTTACCATGCGCTCGGTGCGCCGCTCGGAGATGTTGGAAAGCTCCGCGGCCGCACAGGACAGGTAGTCCATCACGAGCGCGATCGGCTCGCCGTGAAAGTTGCCGCCGGAGATGACGCTCTCGTCGTCGAGGAAGAGGATCGGGTTGTCGGTGACGGAGTTCAGCTCGGTCTCCAGCACGCGACGGACATGCGCGAGCGCGTCGCGCACCGCGCCGTGCACCTGCGGAATGCAGCGCAGCGCATAGGCGTCCTGTACGCGCAGATTCCGGTTGCGCTCCATCGACGGGCTGTTTTCCGAGAGCAGCCGGATGTTCTTTGCGACAAGGCTCTGGCCCGCATGCGGACGCGCCGCATGGATGCGAGGGTCGAACGCCGACAGAAGGCCGGTCAGCGCCTGCAGCGAGAGCGACGCGGTGATGTCCGCAAGCTCGGCCGCGCGGTGCAGATCGTACCACGCCAGCGTGCCGATCGCCGTCATGCACTGCGTGCCGTTGATCAGCGCCAGACCCTCTTTCGCAAGCAGATGGAAGGTCGGAAGTCCCGCTTGTTCCATCGCTTCGGCGCCGGACATGCGTTTTCCCTGATAAAACGCTTCGCCGCGGCCCAAAAGCACGAGCGCCATGTGCGCAAGCGGCGCAAGATCGCCCGACGCGCCGAGCGAGCCCTGCTCCGGAACGACCGGGTGCACGCCCGCGTTCAGCATGCCGATCAGCGTCTCGATCAGCTCACGGCGAATGCCGGAATTGCCCTTCGAAAGCGCGTTCGCACGCAAAAGCATCATGGCGCGGACGGTCTCTTCGTTCAGCGGATCGCCGACGGCGACGCAGTGGGAGAGGATCAGATTCTCCTGGAGCTGCGCGCTCTTGTCGCTCGAGATCGTGATCTTTGAAAACTCGCCGAAGCCGGTGGAGATACCGTAGACCGTGCGCCCCTCCGCAACGATTCTGTCGACCAGCGCGCGCGATGCGTCGATGCGCGCAAAGGCGTCGGGGGAGAGGGAAACCGTCGCGTGGAACCGTGCGACCGCAACGACCTGTTCGATGCAGAGCGATTCGCCGTCCAGCACGACATGATGGATGTTTTCCGTAAGATGATTCATACCCGTTCCTTCCAAATACAAGTGGGATCGGTCGTGGTTGACCGTACTGAATAATCATACCATTTGCGCCGGTCGGTGTCAAACAAGCGGGCCCTCTTTCCGATAATATATAATGCACGCCATGCGCAGCAGGCTCAGTCCATCCGGGGACGGAAAGGAATTGCATCGGCAGAAACGGACCTTCGGTCGAACTGTTTATAGAATGTTCATCCACGCGGGACAAAACCTATGGTATACTAAAAGATAACAACAACGGAAGCGAGGAACGGCATGAACATTCGGTTTTACAACGCGCGCATCCTGCCGATGCAGACGGCGGACGATACGGTGATGCAAGGAGAGCTATGGGTCGAAAACGGTGTGATCACGCTGGTCGGCGATCCGAAGGAGCCGCGTCCGGCGTTCGATCGCGAGATCGACTGCGAGGGCAACGTGCTGCTGCCGGGCTTCAAGAATGCGCATACGCATTCCGCCATGACGTTCCTTCGCTCGTTTGCGGACGACAAGCCGCTGTACAACTGGCTGCACGAGGACGTTTTCCCGATGGAGGCGCACCTTACCGGCAGCGACATTTACGAGCTCAGCAGGCTTGCCGTGCTCGAATACGTGTCCGGCGGCATCACGGCGGGGTTCGATATGTACTACCACGTGGACCGCATCGCGCAGTGCGCGAAGGATACCGGCTTCCGCTTCGTCCTTTGCGGCGCGGTCAACGATTACGGCGGAACGGGAGAATCGCTGCGGCACGATTTCGAAACGATGAACCGCTATGATCCGCTGGTATCGTACCGGCTCGGCTTCCATGCCGAATACACGACGAACGAACGCATCCTCCGCGACGTCGCGGCGCTTGCGGAGGAATACAAGGCGCCGGTGTTTACGCATCTTTCGGAAACGGCGGCGGAGGTCGACGACTGCATCCGCCGTACCGGCATGTCCCCGGTCGCGTATCTCGATTCGCTCGGCATGTTCAACTACGGCGGCGGCGGGTTCCATATGGTGCATCCGAGAGCGGGCGATCTTGAAATCATGAAGCGCCGCGGCGTCTACGTCTGCACGAATCCCGGCAGCAACGTCAAGCTGTCGAGCGGCGTCGCCCCGGTCGAGGAATACTACCGGGCGGGCATCCCGGTCGCGATCGGCACGGACGGCGCGGCCAGCAACAACTGTCTCGACTTCTTCCGCGAAATGTTCCTCGTGACCGGACTGCAGAAGCTGACCGTCGGCGCGGCGGCGGCGGATCCGATCAAGGTGCTGCACTCGGCGTGCTCGGTCGGTGCGAAGATGATGGGGCTCGACGACTGCGACTGCCTTGCGGTCGGCAAGCAGGCGGACCTCATCATGATCGACCTCAAGACGCCCAACATGCAGCCGATCAACCACATCGCAAAGAACATCGTTTACAGCGGCAGCAAGACGAACGTCGCGCTGACGATGGTCGCGGGCAGGATCCTCTACGAGCGCGGAACCTACGCGATCGGCATCGATCCCGAGGCGGTTTACGCAAAGGCGAACGAGATCATCACCCGCATTCGCAAACAGGAAGGAAGATAATATGGCGCACATCGAGGTCATAGCCGAATACAACGACGCGGGCGCAATGCTCTGGGCGGACGCGTACCCCGGTGCGTTTTCCCGCGGGGAAACGGTGGGAAAGGCGCTGGAGAAGTTCCCGAAGGCGCTGTCCGAATACGCGCGCTGGGCGCACGGCGCGGCGCTGCCGAACCTGGCAGAATCCGATTTTGTCGTGACGCACGCCTATCAGACGCTGCTGCGCGTGGACGACGCGGACAGCGACGTGCTGTTTCCGTCCGAGCGGCTGCCGATGGACATGACCGAATACACGCAGAAAAAGCAGCTTTGCATCCGCTCAGCGCAGGACTTTGAAAAGCTGCTTGCATCGATCCCGCAAAAGGACCGCTCGCTCCGGAAATCCCGCCGCACGTTCTACGGCAGGATCCCGTGTTCCGCGCGCGAGATGGCGGAGCATACGAACAATACGCTCGAATACTACGCGCACGCGGTCGGCGTTCCGTTCGAGAACGAGGGCGGGCTCCTCGAAAACCGCAAGCGCTTCTTCCGCGCGCTCGAATCGACGCCGGACTTCCTTTCGCCTCGCGTCTATACCGACACGGACGGCGAGCTGTGGACGCGCAAGAAGCTCCTTCGCCGCATCCTCTGGCACGACCGCATCCACGCCCGCGCGCTCTACCGCCGCGCGATCACGTTCTGGCAGAAGGAGCGCATCGAAAACCCGTTCCATTTCATCATCGAAAAATAACCGTGTACCAGGGTGCCGCAAGAACCTTCTTTCGGCGCCTTCTTTTTGAAAAATACAGAAATGAGGGAGAGAAACATGTCCTGTACCACCGTATTGGTCGGCCGTAAAGCCGCAAACGACAATTCCACCATGATCGCAAGGACCGACGACGGCCGTTTTGATGTGAAAAAACTGATCGTCGTAGAGCCGAAGGATCAGAAAAAGACGTATACCTCGGTCGGCGGACGCCTGACGATCACGCTTCCCGACCATCCGATGCGCTATACCGCGTGCCCGAACGTCGATCCGAAGGACGGCGTCTGGGCGGCGACCGGCGTCAATGCGGCGAACGTCGGCATGACGGCGACCGAAACGATCACCTCCAATCCGCGCGTGCTCGCGGCGGATCCGCTTGTGACGTACAAGAAGGCAAAGACGAAGAAGGAGAAGGACGTCCCGGGCGGCATCGGCGAGGAGGATATCGTCGTGCTTGTGCTGCCGTATATCCGTACGGCGCGCGAGGGTGTGCTGCGGCTGGCGTCGCTTCTGGAGCAGTACGGGACCTATGAATCCAACGGCATCGCGTTCAACGACGAGCGCGAGATCTGGTGGATGGAGACGATCGGCGGGCATCACTGGATGGCAAAGCGCGTGCCGGACGACGTCGTGGTCGTGATGCCCAACCAGTTCGGCATGGACAGCTTCGACTTCGAGGACGCGTTCGGCAAGCAGGAGGCGCACCTCTGCTCCGCGGATCTTCGCACGTTCATCGAAACCCATCATCTTGACTGCAATCAGGGCGGCGCGTTCAACCCGCGGCTCGTATTCGGCTCGCATTCCGATCAGGACCACGTGTACAATACGCCGCGCGCGTGGTACATGGGCCGGTATCTTGCGCCGTCGCAATACCGCTGGGACGGGCCGGACGCCGATTTTACGCCCGAAAGCGACAACATTCCGTGGAGCTTCGTGCCGGATCGCAGGATCGCGGTCGAGGAGGTCAAGGAGCTTTTGAGCTCGAACTACAAGGGAACGCCCTTCGATCCGTATCTGAACCACGATACGGGCATGCGCGGCAAGTACCGCTCGATCGGGATCAACCGCACCGGCGTGACGTCCGTCTGTCAGATCCGTCCCGACGCGCCGGACTGCTGCAAGGGCCTCGAATGGATCTGCTTCGGCTCGACGACGTTTGACGCGCTGCTGCCGGTCTATCCGAACGTTTTGAGGATGCCGGGGTATCTGTCCGACGTGGCGCCCGACGCTTCGACGGAGAATTTCTACTGGGGCAGCCGGCTCATCGGCGCGCTGGCGGATCACAGCTACAACCGGTGCGTGCAGATCGTGACGCGCTATCAGAACGCGGTGATGACCGAGGGACGCAGGCTCGTGCTCGAATACGACCGCAGGATCGCCGAGACCGGCGACGCGGCGCTTTGCGCGGAAGCGAATGAAAAGCTCGCTTCGATGGCAAAGGAAAAGACCGACAGGGCGCTGACCGAGGTGCTGCACGAATCCAGCGTCGACATGAAGAACGGCTACAACCGCGCGGACAACTGACGCGCCGCCGAAAAAACACCGCGCCGCGCGGAAAAATACTGCTTGACAATTCCGGGACCATCCCCTATAATGGGAAAGGTTAATTTGGCGCTATGCGCCATCAGTATATTCGGAAGAAAGAGGTGTAGGATATGGTACGTACCTATCAGCCCAAGAAGAGACAGCGCAGCAAGGTGCACGGGTTCCGCAAGCGTATGGCGACTGCGGACGGCCGTAACGTCCTGAAGCGCAGACGCGCAAAGGGCCGCAAGAAGCTGAGCGCGTAATCGCATCGGCAGGGTTTTATTTGTCCAAAATGCAGAGACAGAGCGCTTGCGGCAGGCATTTCGCTTGCCGTATGTTGCTTTATAGGGGAACGCGAATTCAGTGGATCGGTCCTATTCTCTGAAACGGCATAAGGAGTTTCGCTATACCTACGCGCGCGGGCGCTCGCAGAGCATGCCGCTGTTTACGCTGGTATATGCGAAGAGCCGCAGCGAAACGGTCCGCATCGGCTTTTCGGTGTCGAAGCGGGTCGGCAACGCCGTACAGAGAAATCGGGCGAAGCGCCGGATGCGGGCGGCCCTGACGCCGCTGATCGACCGTGTCGCAGGCGAGGTCAACGTGATCTTTGTCGCAAAGCCGGAGGTGCTGGACGCGCCGTTTTCCGAGCTCGGGCGGCAGATGGAAACACTTTTGAAACGTGCCGGACTTTGGAGGAACGAGCCGTGAAGCGGGTACTGATTGCCATGCTGCGTTTTTACAAGCGGCACATTTCGCCGCTTCTGCCCGACGCATGCATCTATACGCCGACCTGCTCGGAGTATGCGATGGAGGCGATCCAGAAGCACGGCGCACTGAAGGGCACCGGGCTTGCGATCTGGCGGATCCTTCGCTGCAACCCGTTTGCCAAAGGCGGATACGACCCTGTTCCGGAACCGAAAAAACATAAGGAGAGCATTTCATGAATTCATCCTTTTTCCTTGTCAAATGGCTGTTCATGGCGATGGACTGGGTCTATCGGCAGATGTGCAGTCTGTTCTCCGACGGCGGATGGGTCGTCGTGCTGACGATCTTTCTGTTTACGCTCGGCATCAAGATGCTGACGATCTTCTCCGACATCAAGTCGCGCAAGTCCTCGATCAAGATGCAGGCGATCCAGCCGGACATCGAGCGGCTCAAGAAGAAATACGGCAACGATCCGCAGAAGCTCAACATCGAGCAGAGAAAGCTCATGAAGGAGAAGGGCGTTTCGATGTTCGGCGGCTGCCTTCCGATGCTCATCATGATGCCGCTGCTGTTCATGTTCTTTGCGGCGTTCCGCGCATGGTCCAACCAGCAGGCGCTTGCGCTGATCCTGAAATCCGACTACAGCTCGGCGGTCAACCAGCTCACGTTCAACCAGGACGCGATCGACACCTTTGCGCGTTCGCGCTTCCTCTGGATCACCAACATCTGGCGTCCGGACAACCTTGCGCGCGGCGGCACGATGATGAACGCGCAGTCCTTCTGGACCACGTTCGCGGCAGGCTCCGACGTCAAGGACTTCATCTTCTACAACAACAATACGGACGCGCTGAACAGAGTCCTGTATGAGCTGCACTTCTTCACCAAGACGTTCGCTGAGGACGGCACGGTGCAGTACGTGATCGCCAACGACGGCGGCAAGGCGTTTATGCAGGCCTATGAAACCTTCATTCAGCCGATCACATCCAACACGAGCCTGATCGGCGGCGTGTACGAAAACATGTCCAACGGCTACGCGATCCTGCCGATCCTGGCCGGCGCAACGACGTTCCTGTCTTCGTGGATCATGCAGCGCAGCCAGGAAAAGATGATGAAGAAGAACACGGAGGACGACAAGAACAACCCCGCTGCACAGTCGAAGACCATGGGCAAGGTCATGATGTTCCTGATGCCCGCCATGTCGATCTTCTTCTGCTACCAGTATGATTCGACCTTTGCGTTCTACTGGATCTTCTCAAACGTCATCTCGCTTGCGATCACGCTGATCCTGAACGCGACCGTCTTTAAGAAGATGCAGCAGCAGCTCGCAGACGGGACGCTCATCCAGGAACCGAAAAAGAGTAAACCGCTGACCAGGAGGTAATCAGTCAATATGAGAAGTATGGAATTTTCCGGCCGCAACATCGACGAGGCGATCTTCCACGGCCTCAACGAGATGGGCCTGACGATCGACGAGGTCGTGACCGAGATCGTCCAGAAGGAGAGCAAGGGCCTGTTCGGCATCGGCGCGAAGAACGCGATCGTGCGCCTGACCGAGCGCGAGGTCCCGGTGGTCCCGGATTTCGAAGCCGAGCGCGCAGCCGCGCACGAGCGCAAGAGCGACCGCCCGAAGCATGAAAACGACCGCCCGAAGCGGGAAGGCGAGCGCCGCGAGCGCACCGACCGCAAGCCGCGCAGCGACCGCCGTGAGGGCGGCGAACGCCGCGAAAAGCAGCCTGCGGCTCCCGCGATCGCATACAGCGAGGAGCTGGCGAAGGAAAACGACGCCGCGATCTTCCTCTCCGATCTTCTGAAGAGCATGAAGATCGAAGCGACCGTCGAAGCGGCGGAGACCGAGGACGGGCTCCGGCTCAACATCGTTTCCGCGACCGACGGGCTTCTGATCGGCCGCAGGGGCGAAACGCTCGACGCGCTGCAGTACATCGTGTCCCTGTACATGAACAAGGACCGCAAGGAGAACGGCTACCGCCGCGTTGCCGTCGATACCGAGGGATATCGCGCCCGCCGCGAGGAAACGCTCAGACGCCTTGCGCGCAAGAACGCCGCGCAGGTTGCGCGGACCGGCCGCTCCGTCGCAATGGAGCCGATGAACCCGTACGAGCGCCGCGTGCTGCACTCCGCGCTGCAGGGCTTCAAGGGCGTCACGACGCACAGCGAGGGCGAGGAGCCGAACCGCCGCGTGATCATCACGCCGGACAGATAACAGCTTGAACAAATGGCCGCATGCACTGCGGCCTTCTCTTTTTTGTCTATGAACCAGACCTTTGACACCGTATTTGCCCCTTCGTCTGCGATCGGCGGCGCGATTTGCGTGATCCGCGTCTCCGGTCCCGATGCGCGCGCCGTTTCGCGGCGGATCCTGAGCCGCGGGGCAGACGATCGCCCCGGGCGGCTGCTGCATGTGAAGATCCTGCGCAGCGGCGAAGTGATCGACGACGCGATGGCTGTCTTTTTTGCCGCGCCGAACAGCTATACCGGCGAGGACATGCTGGAGCTGCACTGCCACGGCGGGTCCGTGACCGTGCGCAGCGTGCTGTCCGCGCTGTCCGAGGCGGGCGGCGTGCCCGCAGACCCCGGCGAATTCACCAAGCGCGCGTTTCTGAACGGCAGGATGGATCTTTCCGAAGCCGAGGCGGTCATGGACGTGATCAACGCGCAGGCCGAAAGCAGCCTGAAAAGCGCGCTGGAACAGCTGTCCGGCAGCGTCAGCCGCCGCATCCGTGCGGTCGAGGAAACGCTCCTCAACGCGCGCTCCGCGATCGAGGCGGCGATCGACTATCCGGACGAGGCCGGCGAAGCCGCGTATGCGTCGCTTCCGGCCATGCTGACGCAATCGGAAACGACCGTCCGAACGCTCATCGAAGAGGGGCGCAGGGCCCGCGTGCTGCGCGACGGGCTGAAGCTCGTGATCCTCGGCCGGCCGAACGTCGGCAAGAGCTCGCTTTTGAACGCGCTGCTCGGCGAGGATCGCGCGATCGTGACCGCGACGGCGGGCACCACGCGCGACGTGCTGGACGAACGGCTGTCCGTCGGCGGCGTGCCCGTGCGGCTCATCGACACCGCAGGCGTCCGTGAGGCAAAGGACGAGGCGGAGCGCATCGGCGTCGACCGCGCGAAGCAGGCGCTGGAAACGGCGGACGCGGTGCTGCTGGTGCTCGACGGCAGCGTGCCGGAGGGGGCGGAGGATCTGCGGCTTCTCAAAGGAACCGAGGGAAGGACGCGCATCGTGATCGCGAACAAGAGCGATCTCGGCACAGTCGTGCGGGACGCGCTGCCCGTAAGCTGCAAGACCGGCGAAGGGCTTGACGCGCTGAAGGCGAAGATCGCCGCGCTCGCAACGCCCGCCGCGCAGTCGACGGCGGCGATCACCAACGAGCGCCACATCCGCGCGCTGGAGGCGGCGCTGGACGCGATCGTGCATGCAAAGACACAGACCGAGCCGGACTGCATCGCAACGGATCTTTCGGAGGCGCTGCATGCGCTCGGCGCGATCACCGGCACGGACGTCGACGCCGAGGTCATCGACCGGATCTTCCAAAATTTCTGCGTCGGAAAATAAAAAAGATCCCCCCGGATCGCTCCGGGGGGATCGTCTGGTTTTGGTCAGTTTTTGAGGTCCTTGAACATGTCGTTCTGATAAAGCTCCGCGGCTTCCTTGCTGCCGATCCAGTTCAAAAGCGCTTTCAGCGCGTTCTCGGAGGAAGCGCCGTCGGGCCCTTCGAGTACGGTGAAGCCGAACAGCTTTTCGTTTTCAGCCTTCTGTGCCTCGGTCCAGTGCGCGGTCTCCTTCCAGCCCGCCGCGGTGAGCTTTTCGATCATGGCGGCGTCCTTCAGAACGGCGATCTTTGACTTGACGGCTTCCAGATCGGTATCGGCGGTCAGCAGCTCGCCGGTCACAACATAGCCCTGATTGGCCTGATAATACGCCAGGAGCTTTTCGGTCAGCGCGTTGTCATACGCGATATTGACGTCGCCCTTCTTTTCGGGGACCTTTTGTCCTCCGCCGCCGCAGCAGCTCAGTCCGCAGGAACAGCCCGCGGTCGCAAACAGCAGTATTGCAATGATGAGAATCGAAATCAGTTTTTTCATGTATAGCTCCTTATCGGATGATCGTCTTATCATAGCACACATTTTCCGGAATCACAAGCCCCAAAAGGAAAAAGATATTGCGCTGACAGTCAAAAGAAAAGCGGTGCGGGCCGCCTTTCGGTCCGTCTTGCTTTTTTGGCGAAAAGATGCTATACTCAACCATATGTATTATGCGGAGGTATGGCCATGCAGATCATGATCGTCGGGTGCGGCAAGCTCGGAACGTCGCTTGCGGTGCAGCTCGTACAGGAGGGGCATCGCGTGACCGTCGTCGACCGGAGCGAATCGGTCATCGAGCAGATCAGCAATACACAGGACGTCATCGGCTACGTCGGCAACGGCGCGGTCTTTTCCGTGCTGGAGGAGGCCGGCGCCAAGGAGGCCGATCTGCTGCTTGCGCTGACGCAGAGCGACGAAATGAACCTGTTGACCTGTCTGATCGCGCATAAGATCGGCACGAAGCACACGATCGCGCGCGTTCGCAATCCCGAGTACGCGAACCACATGTACCGCATCTCCGAGGACCTCGGCCTTTCGATGACGGTCAATCCGGACCGGCAGGCGGCGGAGGAGATCGCGCGCGTGCTGCGGTTCCCGGCGGCGATGCACGTTGAGCTGTTTGCGCGCGGGCACGTCGAACTGGTGACCTCCAAGCTGCCGGAAAACACCGCGCTCTCCGGCGTTCCGCTGTATGAGCTGCCGCACAAGCTGGGCGTCAAGGTGCTGATCTGCGCGGTCGAGCGCAACGGCGTGTTCACGATCCCTTCCGGCGGATTCACGCTGGCGGGCGGCGACGTGCTGTATGTGACCGGCGCGCCGCGCGAGGTGGCGAAAGCGCTCCGCAAGGCGGGCGTGCTGGCCAATCCGGTCCGTTCGGTCATCATCGGCGGCGGCGGGCGCATCAGCTTCTATCTTGCACAGGAGCTTTTGAAGAGCAATCTTTCCATCAAAATCATTGAGCGCAGCAAGGAAAACGCGCAGCAGATCGCTGAGCTTCTGCCCGGCGCAACGGTGCTGAACGGCGACATCACCGACCACGAGCTTCTGCAGGAGGAGGGCATCGACGCCGCAAACGCGTTTGTTGCGCTGACCGGCCTCGATGAGGGGAACATCCTCTCCGCACTGTACGCGCAGCACCGGAACGTCTCGAAGGTCATCGCCAAGGTCAACAACGAATCGCTGGAAACGCTGGTCAAGGATACCGGGCTCGATTCGGTTATCTCTCCGAAGCACGTCGTGTCCAACCAGATCCTGCGCTATGTGCGTGCGCGTGAGGCGAGCGCCGATCACGGCGAGATCCGCGGGCTCTACAAGATCGCGGACGGCTCGATCGAGGTGCTGGAATTCCGCGCAACCTCCGAGAACAAGAATCTTCTGAACATTCCGCTGAAGGATCTGAAAACGAAAAGCCATATCCTGATCGCCTGCATCGTGCGCAGCGGCAAGGCGATCATCCCCGGCGGCGCGGACAGCATCCAGGCGGGCGACATCGTACTGGTCGTGACGATGCAGCGGCGCATCAACAACCTCGGCGACATCACGGAGGACGCGAAATGAACCGCCGGATGGTCGTATTCCTCCTGAGCCGCATCCTCTTTTTCGAGGCGCTTCTGATGCTGCCGTCGTTTGCGGTCGGGCTCATTTACGGCGAGACGGGAACCGCTGCGCTGAGCTTTCTGCCGGTCATCGGCGTGCTGGCGCTGCTCGGGCTGCTCGGACTGAAAAAGCCGAAAAACACGGCGATCTACGCGCGCGAGGGCTTTGTCACCGTCGCCGCGGCGTGGGTGCTGATGTCCCTGTTCGGCGCGGTGCCGCTGTGGCTTTCGGGCGGGTTTGAAACCTTCTGGGACTGCATCTTTGAGATCGTCTCCGGCTTCACCACGACCGGCGCATCCATTCTGCCCTCGGTCGAACAGCTGCCGCACTGCATTCTGTTCTGGCGCAGCTTCAGCCATTGGGTCGGCGGCATGGGCGTTCTGGTGTTCGTGCTTGCGGTCATGCCGATGAGCGGCGAGCGCTCGATGCACCTGATGCGCGCCGAGGTGCCGGGCCCGGTCGTCGGCAAGCTGGTCCCGCGCATGCGCGACACGGCGAAGATCCTGTATGCCGTGTACGCGGCGCTGACGCTGATCCTGATCGCCCTGCTGTGGGCGGGCGGCATGCCGCTGTTCGAGTCGATCTGCCACGCGTTCGGCGCGGCGGGCACCGGCGGCTTCTCGGTGAAGAATGTCGGCATCGCGGCGTACGACAGCACCTATATTCATGTCGTGCTGTCGGTCTTTATGATGCTGTTCGGCGTCAATTTCAGCCTGTACCATCTGATCCTGATCGGCAAATGGCGCAACGCGGTCAAATCCGAGGAGCTTCGCACCTATCTCGGCATCATTGCCGTTGCGGTCGTGCTGATCACGGTCAATACGTTCACGCGTGAGCTCGGCGTCGGACTGTCGCTGCGCAACGCGTTCTTCCAGGTCTCCTCGATCATCACGACGACCGGGTACGCCACCGTGGACTTCAACGCGTGGCCGGCGCTGTCCAAGATGATCCTGATTCTGCTGATGTTCTTCGGCGCGTGCGCGGGCTCGACCGGCGGCGCATTGAAGATCAGCCGCGTCGTGATCCTGTTCAAAGCGGGACGGCAGGAGGTGCGAAAGCTGCTGCATCCGCGCGCGATCTCGGTCGTGCGCGTGGAGGGCAAGCCGATCGGCGCGGATCTGCTGCGCGCAACGCTCGCGTTCTTCCTGCTGTACATCGTATGCCTTGCGCTCGGCGTGCTGCTGCTGTCGATCGGCGGACACGACTTTGAAACGAACTTCACGGCGACGCTCGCCTGCCTTTCCAACATCGGTCCCGGCCTCGGCAGGGTCGGTCCGACCGGCAATTACGGCTTTTACAGCGGCGCGTCCAAGATCCTGCTTTCGTTCGAAATGCTTGCGGGCAGGCTGGAGCTGTTCCCGATCATCATGCTGTTCAGCCCGATCACCTATCGCCACAAAACCAAATAAAAAACATCGGACCGCAAAAGCGGTCCGAGCTCATTTTTGGATACAAAACGATCCGGTGAAATGTAGCTTCACCGGATCGAATGCGTCAGTGCAGAATATGGTCCAGCGCCTTGCGCACGGCGACGGCGAAGATCTCGGCGTTTTCGGTCAGCACCAGATCCGGATTCATCGTCGCGCTGGTGCGGCCGTTTTCGCGGATCGCCATGATGTTGAGCTGATAGCGGTCGCGCAGCTTCAGCTCGCGCAGCGTCTTACCGATCCATTCCTTCTTCGGGCGCATACTGAACACGCACAGCTCGTCGCCGAGGTCGAAGTATTCCAGGAAGTCGGAGGAAAGCAGCCTGCGCGCGGTCATTTCGGCGCTCTCTTTTTCGGGATAGATGATCTCGTCCGCGCCGACGCGCCGCAGGATCTCGCCCATGCGCAGCGAGGCGGCCTTTGCGATGACGTGGCGCACGCCGAGCTCCTTTGCCACCATGACGCACATGATGCTGGAATCCAGACTGCTGCCCATCGCGACGATGACCGTGTCCACGCCGGCGAGCCCGAGCCCGCGGATGACCTCCGGGTCGTTGAGGTCCGCTTTGACGGCACAGCTGACGTGGTTGGCAAACTTGCGGACGGTCTCCTCGTCCTCGTCAGCAATCAGCACGTCCGCGCCGTTGCGGCTCAGTTCGGCGGTCAGAAACTGACCGAAGCGTCCGAGACCCAGTACAGCGATCGATTTTTTCATAAAAGCCTCCTTTTAGCCGACGTAGTAGCGTCCCTGTGCAAAGTGGATGTTCTTGCCGCCGGAAAGGTCGGTCTGGAAGAACAGCGCAAGCGAGATCGGGCCGATCCTGCCGAGATACATGCACAGGATGATCAGGATCCGCCCGAAGACGGACAGCTGCGGGGTAAGCCCGCGGGAAAGCCCCACCGTGCCGGTGGCGCTGAAAACCTCATAGATCGCATCCGTAAGCGGCACGCCGTCGACGGCGACGAGCAGCACGGTCGATACCAGCGACAGGAACAGGCTGAAGAACAGGATCGCCGCCGCCTTCCGGATCAGCGAAGGATGGATGCTGCGGCGGAAGATCACGGTGTCCGCGCGGCCGCGCACATAGGAGAACGCGCTCAGCAGCAGAACGGCCAGCGTAACGGTCTTGACGCCGCCCGCCGTGCCCATCGGCGAACCGCCGATGAACATCATGGCGCTGCCGAACAGCACGGAGCCCTCCGAAAGCCCGCTCTGCGGAACGGATGCAAAGCCCGCCGTGCGGTATGTGACCGACTGGAAGAACGCGTTGAGGATCTTCCCGCCCCACGGAAGCGCGCCGAGCGTCGCGTCGTTGTTCGCCTCCAGCGCCAGCGTCACGCCCGCGCCGAGCAGGATCAGGATCCCGGTCGCGCAGAGGACGAGCCTGGTATGTTCGCCGAGGTGCCGGAAGAACCAGCGCACGCCGAAACGGCCCTTTTTGGATTCCCGCGCGGTCGTAAAGAGATCGAACCAGACGATGTAGCCGAGACCGCCGACGATGATCAGCAGCATCGTGACGGTCAGCACATACGGGCTGCTCTGGTACGGCAGCAGGCTGCTCGGCCCGATCAGATCAAGACCGGCGTTGCAGAACGCCGAGATCGAATGAAAGACCGCGTACCAGATCCCGCGAAGGAACCCGTACTGCGGAATGAACGCGATCGCGTACAGGATCACGCCGATACCCTCGATCAGAAAGACGCCGATAATGACCCGGCGGAGGAACCGCAGCACGTCCTGCAGCGAATCCAGATCGAACGAATCGCGCACCAGCGCGCGGTTGCGGATCGTAAAGGACTTGCGCAGCATCAGAACCAGCGACGAGGACAGGGCAACGAGCCCGAGCCCGCCTGCCTGGATCAGCACGAGGATGACGCACTTTCCGAACGCCGACCAGTAGCAGAAGGTGTCGACCACGACGAGTCCCGTCACGCAGACGGAGGTCGTGGCGGTGAACAGCGCGGTCAGAAACGGCGCGGACTGTCCGCTCGCGGTCGCAAAGGGCAGCGAAAGCAGGCCTGTTCCGATGAAGATCAGAAACAGGAAGCCGAGCGGAATGATCTGTGCGGAGGACAATGCCTTGCGTCTCATGCGCGTCGCCCTTTCCGCCCCGAAACGAGGCCGTATACAGTATAACGGTTCCGGCGGATTTTTGCAAGCGCCGCCGTGCCGGTTACTTCTTCTTTTCCTGATTGCGCTTGTCGTTGATCTCGCGCATGCGTGCGGCGTCGATCTCGGTCCAGCCGCTCTTTTTCGCCTGCGCGACGCACCCGCGCAGCACGGTCGGCAGGAAGATACGCGGCACATTGACGATCATTTCAAGCGCGTCGTCGGTGAAGTGTACGGCGGGATCGATGCGGTCGGCGGCGTAGCGCACGGACGCAAGCGTCGTCTTGCGCACCGGCAGCAGCTCCGCGATCATGCGGCGGCGCTTGTGATACCAGAAGTTCTTGGAATCGCGGTAGCCGTAATCGACCGGGCAAGGCGGGAAATCGCCGCCCCTGACGCCGTTGACGATCGCGTTGTAGTACTTCTCCTTCATCAGGATCTTGTCGACCTTCAGGATGAAGTGCGCGCCGTACGGGCTCGTAATGCCGTTGAAATCGTGATACTTTTCAAGCGTGTAGTGGTCCTCGCCCTCCGGGAGAGGGCCGTCGTGTTCGGCGCCGTCGAGCGTGTCGACCCAGGTGCATTCAATGACCTGAAACGACTCGCTTACGACCTTCGGGAACGCTTCGTCCGGATGCTCCTTTGCGCGCAGGCCGTCCTCCAGCGTCATCGAAAAGTCCTTCATCTTCTCCGCGGTCGTGTCGCCCGGCCAGCCGAGACGCACCGCCTCCTTGAAGAATCTGCGCTCGTCCGGGAAGAAGTTGATCGCGCACTTCTTGCGCTTGATGAGGTTTTGCGCCGTGTTGGACGAATTGCGGCAGGAAAGCAGCATCGCATAATAGTCCTTGCCCGCGACGTAGTACGGCTGCACGAGCGAGTATGCGCCGCAGTTGGTCTGTCCGTCGTCGGCGAGCGTGCTCACAAGCACCGCCGGCATCGGGAAAAACAGCGACGTCTGGTAGAAATTGTCCACGATCCGAAGATCCCGAAATGATGACATGATGATCCTCCTTCTGACCTGCGGGCCCGCCCGTGTTCTGCCGGTATTGTACCACGTCCCGTGAAAAAATGCAAAGGAATGCGTTACATACGAAAAAAACAGAGAGTGTCGTCCACTCTCTGCTTATAGGATTTGATCTGTTTCCGACGGCTCATATCGCATGATCCCGCTGACGTCGCAATGCAGGATCCGGCACAGGTCGTTGACCGTCGTCGTGTTCAGCGGTTTGTTCTTGCGCAGCTTGTCGATAGTGGAGCTTGAAAGATGATGCTTCGTGATCAGCGTATATGTCGATTCGCCCGACGTCTTCAACGTTTTCCAGAACGGCTCGAAAACGATCAAACCGCATCACCTCCTCGCTTTTTATTCTATTTTATGATTATTTTCTTGACCATAGTCGCAAAAGAGACTATAATCGAATAGGAGGTGAATAATATGCTGCTTAAGAGAGTGTTTTTGCTTTTTATCGTTGTTGTTCTTTTATTATCACTCGGATGCGTAACAGATCGCGGTCATTCAAACTATCGACCTTCATCCGAGTCGGCGTCATATTCAAGCGGGTATTCGTATTATGAAGGCGAAGAACCAGTAGTCAGCGAGGAGGATAAGCAAGCTAAAAAGGCAATTGAAACTGCCGATGCATATATGGCGCGCGGAGAGTATTCCAAGGCTTATCAAACATTGACGGAAGTCAACAACAATTATCCCTGGAGAAGTGATCTGGCTGATGCGCTGAACGTTTGCGAGAAGAAATATGCGGACGATGTGATTCGTCTTGCTGCAGATGCTTTTGGGACTGATCAAGATTATGATGCGGCGATCGCGGAGCTGAAATATGCGCAGAGGGATTTGCCGTACAACGAAGCAATCATCAACGAGATAGCAAAGTATGAATCATATCGACCGATTGGGTTGGATAAGTTATCGTCGTTTTTTGATGATAGGGGAAAATTGAACTACGTTTCGGGTAATAGTATAAGTGATAACTGTGGGAATATATATTCCTCGTGGTTCGAATGGGATGCGATTAATTTTAATGATTATAATTATGGTTATGGAAATAATAGCGTATGTTATCGGCTTAATCGAGAGTATTCAAGAATGACGGGCACTATATTTGTCGCAGAGAAACATAAAAACATTGATTTTGTTGGTTCAATTTCAATTTATGGGGATGAAAAGCTTTTAGCGGGACCGTACGTTATGGGAAAAGGAAGCACACCGGTAAGCTTTGATATTGACATAAGCAACATCGTAGAGATGAAGATTTGTTTAGATGTGGAAGGTGAAAAAATATTCTATGAAACAAGGCCACATTTTGCAAACGTGATGCTCTATCCTAAAAATGACGTGCAAAACTGATTCATCTGTAATAATACAAAGCGGAGGAAACCCCTCCGCTTTTGTGCGATTAAAATGGATGTCATTCTGAGGAGCGAAGCGACGAAGAATCTTTACGATCCTTCGCTTCGCTCAGGATGACACATGCCAAGTAACAGATGTTACACCGTAGTAGGGGACTACATCCTCGGCGTCCCGCTGAAACTCACTGGCTCTGCGGCAAAGCAGAATTGACAGCGTTTCAGTCGCACACGGATCGTGTGAAATATAATCCGTCAGATCCGGCGACATGCGCGGCGGATCTGACTCCTTGCACCGACTGCCGCCCGGACGCCGCAGGCGATAGGCAGGCGGTGAAAAACCCGACGAAAACCTGTTTTCGTCGAAAGCGAAGCGTCAATAGTTCTCCGCGTTGACCTCGAAGAAGGACTGCGGATGCGCGCAGGTGGGGCAGACGTCCGGCGCTTTCGTGCCGATCACGATGTGGCCGCAGTTGCGGCATTCCCAGACCTTGACCTCGCTCTTTTCAAAGACGGCGGCTATCTCGACGTTCTTCAAAAGCGCGCGATAGCGCTCCTCGTGGTGCTTCTCGATCGCGGCGACCAGACGGAACTTCTCGGCAAGCTCCGGGAAGCCTTCCTCCTCGGCGGTCTTGGCAAAGCCCTCGTACATGTCGGTCCATTCGTAGTTCTCGCCGTCTGCGGCGGCCTTGAGGTTTTCGGCGGTGTCGCCGATGCCGTTCAATTCCTTGAACCACAGCTTGGCGTGTTCCTTCTCGTTGTCCGCCGTCTTCAGAAACAGCGCGGCGATCTGCTCATAGCCGTCCTTCTTTGCTTTCGACGCAAAGTAGGTGTATTTGTTGCGCGCCTGCGATTCGCCCGCGAATGCGGCGAGCAGGTTCTGTTCGGTCCTTGTTCCGGTATACTTGCTCATGGATTCTCCTTTCTATTCGACCAATCATATAAATCCGTCAGATCCGGCGACATGCGCGGCGGATCTGACACCCTACGCCGACTGCCGCCCGGTCGCCGAAGGCGATAGGCAGGCGGTGAAAAACCCGACGAAAACCTGTTTTCGCCGAAAGCGAAGCGCTTACGCTTTCCAAAGCCCGTGCAGGTTGCAGTAGGCGTAGACGGCCTCGACCTCGTCGCCGTCGCAGAGCTTGAAGCAGACCTCCGGCGCCTGACCGGGCTCGAGCGCCTTTCTCTGGTTGCCGAGCTTGGTCTGCAGAGAGACCCATTCGATGTAGTGCTCCGGCAGCATCGGGTGCGCGGCCGAGCCGATCTTTACGACGACCGTGTCGCCGTTGACCTCATAGACCGGGACGTGCTTTTCCAGCGACGCGTCGACTTCGCCGGGCTCCATTTCCTTCATGGGCTTGCCGCAGCACATGACCGGGCACGGCTTTTTCTTGACGATTGCAACGATCTGGCCGCAGGTTTCGCAGCGATAGAACTTCATTTCCATACTTGTTTCCTCCTTATGTGATACTATTTCAGTTCGGGTATACATCCTGATACAATGAGCAGCACAGGCGCGTTGCAGACGCGCGCACGCATGCTTCGGTGAATGAACGGCGTATCAATCCGTCAGATGCAGCGACATGTGCGGTGCATTTGACTCCTTGCGGTTTCCGCCGCCCGGAAATGCGATGCATTTCAGGCGGGAACCGAAAAAACGGTCTGTTGAAACAAGTTTCAACAGACCGAAGCTTAAAAGCTCGAAAAGCCGTACGTGTTGACCATGGCGTCCAGCTTGACGCCGGCCTTGCACAGCGGGCACTCGTGGGCCGGGGCGCTTTCGTAATCGTCCCAAAGGCGTTTGGTGTCGCAGATGCCGACGACGGAATAGCCCGCAAGCTCCTTGATGTTTGCGATGATCGCGCAGATGCCGACCGTATTGCCGCCGTAGTAGCGGATCGCCTCGATCGCGCCGAGCGCGGTGTAGCCCGTGGAGACGGACGCCGCAAGGATCAGCACGTTCTTGCCGCGGATCATCGGGGCGGTGTTGTCGCGGAACAGCAGCTGGCTGCCGGTCGTATGCTCCGGCGTGACGACGCAGATCGCGCGATTGGCGTTCATGCTCGTGAAGCTCTGCTTGGTGAGCTCGCTTGCCATGCACGCGCCGATGACCTCGGTGCCGTCGAGACAGAGGATCGTGTCGACGATCGTGGTTGCCTTGAACCGGTTTGCCAGATGGATCGCCGCCTCGCGCGCTTCGGGCAGACAATACTTGGTCATGGTCAGGTCCACATAGTAGTTGATGTGGCTGTGGCTGGTCGCAAAGTGCCCCTTTGCCACGCGCAGCGGCAGGTTGCTGTTGTTGGGATTCCGGTATTCCCGCATCTGAATCGACATCCTGATATCCTCCTCATTATTGTCAACTTATATCATACCAAAGCTGCATGGTTATGTCAATATTCTGCTTATTTATAACTGTGCAGGCCGGGCAGCAGCGTGTTGACGCCGATATACGTGAACAGCACGCAGACGAAGCCGACCGCGCCGAAGATCGCGGCGGCCTTGCCGCTCCAGCCTTTTTTGATGCGCAGGTGCAGATACACCAGGTAGATGACCCAGGTGATAAGCGCCCACGTCTCCTTGGGGTCCCAGGTCCAGTAGCTGCCCCACGCGTTCTCCGCCCAGATCCCGCCGATGCCGATCGTGGCGGTCAGAAACATCATGCCGAAGGACACGCAGCGGTAGCTGATGACGTCCAGCTTCTCCTTCTTCGGGATGTGCGCGTCCCAGAAGCCGTTTTCCTTCATACGGTCGCGGACGAGGAACAGGACCGACAGCACGAACGACACGCCGAACGCGCCGTACGCGACGATGACTGTCGAAACGTGGATGCCGAGCCAGCTGCTTCTGAGCGCGGGCATCAGGTTTTTGATGCTGTCGATTCCGCTCTGTTCGATCGCTTTGAGTTCATTCAGCTTCTGCAGCCCGGCATAGACCGCAAGCAGCAGCGTGACGGGGGAGGCGAACGCGCCGAGCACCGGGAAGCGGAAGCGCTTGATGAAGAACAGGCTCACGGCAGCGAGCGCCCATGCGAACGCCGTGGCGAATTCGTACTGGTTTGCCATCGGCAGACGCGCCATAAGGATCCCGCGCAGCACGATCGCCGCTGTATGGACCAGCAGCGCCGCGATCTGCACACGCACGGCAAGCGACGCAAGGATCGGCTTTTTGACCGCGACATAAACGAAATACAGCAGCATGGCGGCCGCATACGCGATCAGCGTGATCAGAAACAGGATGCTTTCCGCAGCGATCATTTTGCGGCCTCCTTTCCGCGCGAAACGGCGCGCAGGAATTGTTCACGGAACAGCGGCGCGAGCTTTTTGCTCTTGCCGTACAGCGTCCACGTGCCGTCGTCCTGCCGCACGGCCCAGAGCGTTTCCGGCACAAGATACAGCGCGGCGAACAGACCGAGCGCGGTCAGCACCGCCCCGACGAGCACGAGCCACGCGAAGGAATCCTTTTTGACGCGCAGCACCGTGTAGTCGACGGGCCCGGAGAGCTCGATCGAGACCGTCCCGAGGTTGATCACGCCGCCCGGCGCAAAGTATTCGGCGCCGAGGTCGATATACTGTCCCTGATGGAAGAACAGAACGTGAAAAGCGCTCCTGCCGCTGCCGTTGTGATCCGGCTCGTATGCGTCAAGATACAGCGTCAGCCCCGGCAAAAACGAGATCGACAGCTCCTCGCCGACGCACAGATCGACGCTGTCCAGCGGTTCGTCGTCCGATTTGATCGTGACGTGCGCCGCATAGCCCGACGCGGTCTGATACAGCTTCATGCCGCACAGCACCGCCGGGTGATTGACGCTTGCGGTGCCGCATTGCGTCTCGCCGGTTTCGGTGTTTTTGACGGTCAGCGCGGTCGTGTACTGCTCAACAAAACCCGTCTCGGTGCGGTCGATCGCAAAGTCCGTGATCGTCGCCTCGTACGGCGTGCCCCCGATCGGCTTGGTCTGGCCCGGCGTGCCGTACACGGACGCGGAGAACAGCGTCATCTGTCCGAGCGCATAGCCGAGCACGATCAGCACGATCCCGAGGTGGCATACCCACGCGCCCCAGAAGCCGATCCGGTTGCGGCTCGCAAAAACGACCGCTTTGCCGTCGGAATCGGTTTGGACCGTGCGATACGCATGCATGCGCCGAAACACCGGCGCGGGATCGGCAACGCCCTCCTCGGTCACGTCCGGCGTGCAGGAAAGCGCGTGCCCGACGCTTGCGGCGTCCTTTGTTTTGCGGATCAGCGTCCGCACGCGGCCGAGGTTGCACAGAACAAGGCTCAGGCACAGCGCGGCAACAAGCGCGATGAACCACCAGCTGTGGAACAAGTCGTCGAGCCCGAACGCGAGGAGAAACGCCGCCGTGCGCTCGGAATAATTGCCCCGGTACTGCGCGAACTGCTCGCCCTGCGGCACAAGGCTGCCGATCACGCAGACGACGGCAACCGCGATCAGCAGAATGATCGCGAATTTCATCGACGCGATGAACCTGTAGATTTTTTTCAGAACCTTCATTTGATCTTCATAAAAGGGTGCGGCAAAGGGACAGCGCCCTTTGCCGCAGTTGGATGCTTGCTTATTCGCCGAGCGCGGCGAGACTCGCCATGCCCTCGTTGATCAGCTGTTCCGCCGTGGAAAGGCAGCGGTACGCCAGCGCGGAGTTGTGCGCGCCCTCGGCGTTTTCGACGTAGCAGAAGTCAAAGAACCACTGCGCCTTGCGATACAGCGTGCGGATCGGATCGAGCTGTTCGTCGGTCCGTGTTCCGCTCTGATGCTCCTTCTGAAGCGCTTTCTTGAATTCCGCGAGCAGGTTGCCTACGCGCGTTTCCTCCGCCGTGACGTTCGCCTGTAAGCTGCGGACGAACGCGATCATGTCGTCCGTTGTGCGCACGGTGCTGTCCTTGATGTCCTTATGGCAGGCAACGCAGGTTTCCAGCAGCGTCTTGTTCTCAAGCGGGCTCACAATCAGGTGGCTGTGATAGATCTCCTGCGTCTCGGCGTTCTGCACGACCGGCATATGGCAGTCGGCGCAGCTCAGACCGAAGGAGACATGCACGCCCTGGAGGTACGTTTCCAGCTCGGGGTGCTGCGCCTTCAGCATCTTCGTACCGGTGCTTTTCTGCGTCCAGTCCGTATAGCCGATGGCTTCATAGTAGTCGTAGATCGCTTCCGGCGTCATCTCGTTGACGTTGTGATACGGCATCGACGTTTCCAGCGTGGGCTCGCCGTCCGCCTTCAGCTCCTGCTTGTTGAAGTAGTACTCGATGTGGCATTGCCCGCAGGAGAGCGTGGAAAGGTCGATCCCGGCGAAATCCGTACCGAGCGCCTTGGGCACATAGGAGTGCGTGATGACGATCTGGCCCTTGCCGCCCGCCTCGTTGCCGTGGCAGGTGTAGCAGCTGACCGCCTCGCCGCCGTCCTTGCGCAGCGCTTCCATGACCTCATTGAAGTCATAGGTGTACGCCTCGACGTTGCCGTTCTCCGCAAGCCGGTTGAAGTACGGCGTCTTGCAGGTGAGGCAGTTGGCGCTGCCGTGCGGACGCGCGGTGTTGTTCACGTCGTCCAGCGTATATGTGTGTCCGCGCGCGCTGCCGTATTCCTTGGCGAAGCCGAAGCCGTCATAGATGTCGAGCAGGTACGGATCGATCTCGAGATAGTCGACGATCTCGTCGTTTTGGGCGTTCTGGTTCATCGTCGTCACGATGTCCGGATAGATCGCGTTCCATTCAGCCGAGCTGACGATCCCGTTCTTTGCGGCCGGGGCCGGCGCTTCGACCGTTTTGTACGTGATATCCTCGCGGGAAAGCGGCACGGACTTGTACTTGACGTCGTGCCCGCCGACGATGCCGGACAGGAACAGCACGGCGATGATGACGACGACCGCGCCGATGATGAGCTTTGCAGCCTGATTGCGTTTTTCCATGGCTTATGCCTCCTTCCGCACGATGGGACAGGGCGGCGTGATGACGCCGACCGGGCATTTCTCCGCGCACTTGCCGCACTGCTCGCATTTTGCGTAGTCGACGCGCGCAAGATTGCCGTCCATGTGGATCGCGTCAAACTGGCAATGCCGCGTGCACAGCGTACAGCCGATGCAGCCTGCGGAGCATACCTTCTTGACCTGCGGGCCCTTGTCCCGGTTCATGCACTGTACGGCGACGTACTTGCTTTCCGGAACGAGCTCGATGAGCCCCTTCGGGCAGGCCTTCACGCACAGTCCGCACGCGACGCATTTCTTGCGGTTCACGACCGCGACGCCGTCGACGAGCGTGATCGCACCCTGCGGGCAGACGCTCACGCACGAGCCGAGGCCCATGCAGCCGTAGTCGCAGTTCTTCAGGTTCAGACCCGCAAGCGCCGCCGCGCGGCAGTCGCGGATGCCGGTGTAAACGCCCTGCAGACCGGACGCCTCGCAGGTGCCCTTGCAGCGGACGAACGCGACCTTGCGTTCGAGGATCTCCGCGTCGGTGCCCATGATGCCGCCGATCTTTTCCGCGACCGGACCGCCGCCCACCGGGCAGACGTTGACCGGCGCGTCGCCGGAGACGATGGCCGCCGCAGCCGCGTCGCAGCCGGCAAAGCCGCATGCGCCGCAGTTGTTGCCGGGCAGGCACGCGCGCACCTCGGCTTCGCGCTCATCGACCGGAACGTGGAATTTCTTGCCCGTGAACACGAGCCCCGCGCCGACGAGGATGCCGATGGCGGTGATGACGAGCGTGGTAATCAGAATAATCATGCTCACACCCCCTTCAGGATCGTTTCGACCGCGGGCTGCAGCTCTGCAAAGCCCATGAATGCGATGGACATCAGCGCCGCCGCAAGCATGACGACCGGTGCGCCGCGGACGGGACCGGGGATGTCGTCCTCGTTGAGACGCGAGCGGATGCCCGCGAGCAGCACGATCGCGATCGTGTAGCCGATCGCTGTGCCGAAGCCGGAGAACACGCTCTCGATGAAATTGTAGCCGAACTTGTCGATGTTGTCGATCGCAATGCCGAGCACCGCGCAGTTGGTGGTGATCAGCGGGAGATAGATGCCGAGCGATTTATAGACCGCGGGCGACTTCTTCTTGAGGAACATTTCGACGATCTGCACCAGCGCAGCGATGACGAGGATGAAGACGATCATCTTCATAAACGACATGCCGAGCGGTTCCAGTACGAGCGAATACAGCGCGCTTGCGACTGCGGAGGCGATCGTCAGAACGAAGATGACCGCGCCGCCGAGCGACGCCGACGCCTTGATCTGCCGCGAAACGCCGAGGAAGGAGCAGATGCCGAGGAACTGATTGAGAACGACGTTGGAGATCAGCGCGTTCAGGATAACGATCAGGATTAAGCGGATCATTTCTCTTCCTCCTTTGCTTCCTCACAGCGCATGGCACACTTTGCGCAGCAGCCGTCGCAGCCGTCGCTTTCGACGAGCTGACGCTGGCGCGTCTTGATGCCGATCGCGTTCATGATGATGATGAACAGCGCGATGACCAGGAACGCTCCCGGCGGCTGGATCATGATGCCGACCGCGTATTCCTGCGGGAAGACGGTCAGACCGAACACCGTGCCCGCGCCTAAAAGCTCGCGCAAAAGTCCCGCGAGCGTCAGCGCGACGGTGAAGCCGAGACCCATGCCGATGCCGTCCATGACCGACAGCCCGGGCGTGTGCTTGTTCGCGTACGCTTCGGCGCGGCCCAGGATGATGCAGTTGACGACGATCAGGTCGATGTAGGTGCCGAGCGCTTCGTCGACCGAGGGCAGATACGCCTTGATCAGCAGCTTGACGACGGTGACGAGCGACGCGACGATGACGATGTAGGCGGGAAGGCGAACGTCGTCCGGGATCACGTTGCGCATGACCGAGATCAGGAAGTTCGACAGCACGAGGACCGCCAGCGTCGAGAGGCCCATCGAGATGCCGTTGATCGCCGCGGTCGAGACCGCCAGCGTCGGGCACATGCCGAGCATCAGCACCAGCGTCGGGTTTTCTTTGACGAGGCCGTTATACAGCCGTTCAACATACGGATTCTTCATATCACTTGCCTCCTCCCATGATCACGTTGCGGAAGAAGTCGAGGCCCGCGTTGACCGCGTTCAGCACGGCCTTCGTGGTGACGGTCGCGCCGCTGATCGCGTCGATGCCGTCCTCGCCGGTCCCGTTCAGCACGAAGCTGTCCGCCAGCTTGCCGTTGAACTGATCCTTGAATTTGGATTCATCCGCGAGCGAGCCTTTGCCGGGCGTTTCGTTGAGCTCGATGAACGAGATCCTGTTGACCCGTCCCTCCGGATCGACGCCGAGCGCCAGCTTGATCGGCGGGTTGTAGGCGTTGCGGTTCGAGATGACGAGCACGTAGCCGACGGTGCTTCCGTCCGTGCCGAGCGCTTTCAGCGCCTGTTCGATCGTCGTGGAGCCGAACTTGCCGCCGCCGTAGTTGGCGCCGTCTGTGACCTCGATCGGTTCAAAGTCCGCGGCGTTTTCGCAGACGATCCTAAACGACGCCTGCTGCTTCTTCTCTTCGTTGGCCTCGATCGGGCCCTTGGTCATCGAGAACACGCCGGACAGGGCGAGCCCCGCGAGCGCAGCGATGAGCGTCAGCGCGATCACGGGCTTCGGGATGCGCTTATACAGCGGAGGCTTCACGACGCCCGCGGCCTTGTCGATCGCGCGCTTGCGGTAGGCGTAGGGCTTCGGAATGATGTACAGGTCGATCAAAGGCGTAAACAGGTTCGCAATGATGATCGAATAGCTGAACGAGTCGGCGCTCTTTCCGAAGATGCGGAACAGCGCGCCGAGCACGCCGATGAGACAGCCGTAAACGAGCTGGCCGAGACGGCTTACCGGGGAGGTGGTGTAGTCGGTCGCCATAAAGAATGCGCCCATCACCACGCCGCCGCCGCACAGCTGCGCGGCGAGGTATGCGATATCAAAGCCGTGTCCGCCGAGGAGCCGGTACACAACGAGACAGATCGAGAAGCCGCCGAGGACCGAGAAGCAGATCTCGCCGTGGATGATGTCAAGTCCCCACAGCACGAGACCGCCGATCAGCAGCGCGACGATCGAGCCGCCGATGACGCCGCCCGCGGTGCCGAGGAACATGTCCGTGACGTTGACCATGCTGCCGGCTTTCAGCGCCGCGATCGGCGTTGCGCCGGAGACCGCGTCCACGGGATAGTTCGTCATGCCGTTAGAAAACGACAGGAGCAGGAAGCACCGTGCGGCAAGCGCCGGGTTGATGAAGTTTCTGCCGAGGCCGCCGAAGCAGCACTTGACGACGAGGATCGCAAAGACCGAGCCGATCACCGGCAGAATGACCGGCGTATTCGGCGACAGGCACAGTGCGAGCAGCATGCCGGTGACGGCTGCGCTGCCGTCGAAGATCGTGATCTTCCGCCTGGTGACGAGACAGAACAACAGCTCGGTCAGCACGGCGGCGCCGATCGACGCCAGAATGATGAACAGCGCGTTGAGACCGTTGACGGCGACGCCGATGACCGCGGTCGGCAGCAGCGCCAGCAGCACGATCATCATGATGAACGGCGTCGTCCAGCGGTCGCGTACGTGCGGGCCGGCGGAGAGATGCAAAGGTTGACTCATTTTTTACCTCCCTGTGCCGCACGCTTGCGTGCCATGATCTCGGCTTTGGTTTGCTTGAACGTCTGGGTCAGCGGACGCTTCGCCGGACAGATATAGGTGCAGGATCCGCAGGAGATGCAGTCGAGCCCGTAGAGCTTATTCTCGTAGCGCTCGAAGTCGCCCGCCGCGACCGCGTCCGCCATCATCTGCGGCATCAGTCCGTTCGGGCAGACCGTGGTGCAGCGGCCGCAGTGCAGACACGCGGTCATCTGACGGTCGGCCTTTTCGACCGGATCGCTCGACAAAACGGTGATCGCGTTGGTCGTCTTGGTGATCGGGACCTCGGTCGTGGAGACCGCAATGCCCATCATCGGACCGCCGGAGCGGATCTTCGCGGCATCGACGCCCTCCTTGATGCCGCCGGCGGCTCCGATGAGCTCAGCAAAGCTCGTGCCGTCGCGCACGATGAAGTTACTGGGCTCCCTGATCGCTTCGCCGGTGACCGTCAGCACGTGCCGGAACAGCGGCTCATGATAGAGCGCTGCGCGGCCGATCGCATAGATCGTGCCGACATTGTCGACGATGCAGCCGACGTCCGCGGGCAGCTTGGTGATCGGATAATCGACGCCCGCAATGACCTTGATCAGGCTGCGCTCGCCGCCCTGCGGGTACTTCGTGCGAAGTCCCAGCACGCGGATGCGCTTGTGATCCTTTGCCGCGCGCTTCATTGCGGCGATCGCTTCGGGCTTGTTGTTCTCGATCGCGATCACACCCTGTGCAGCCGGAAACAGCTTCAGCACGACCTCCATGCCCTCGACGATCTCCTTTGCGTAGCCGCGCATCAGCTGATCGTTGCAGGTCAGGTACGGCTCGCACTCCGCGCCGTTCGCGATCAGGTACTTGATCGCCAGCGGCTCTTTGGGCGCCAGCTTGACGTGCGTCGGGAATCCCGCGCCGCCGAGACCGATGATGCCGGCGTCCTTGACCGCCTGCAGGATCTCCGCGTTCGTCACGACGTCGACAGGCAGCGGCGTCTCGAGGACGTCGCCGGTTGCGGTGTACGCGCCGTCGTTGTCCACCACGATGCATTCCTGCATGGCACCGGAGATCGTGCGGCGCTTTTCGACCGCCTTGACCGTGCCGGAGCAGGAGCAGATGATGTTGGCGGAAACGAAGCCGTCGGCCTCTGCGATGCATTGACCGACCAGCACGGGATCGCCCTTTTTCACGATCGCCTTCGCCGGTTTTCCGATGTGCTGCGCAAGGGGAAAGACCATCTCTCCCTTTGCGTCAAAGACGCGCAGTGCGGCTTCCCGGCTCAGGTCCTTGCGTTCCCTCGGGTGGACGCCGCCGCGAAACGTGTCTCTCACGATGTAACCCCTCCTTTTTTGATCCGTTTATTGCTTTGCGCCGCCCTGTTCGGCGCATATGTATACACCATTAGATTAACAGAAAACGCGCATTTTGTAAACAGCAAAAGCCGCGTTTTCGAAAAGAAAAACGCCCCGGACAGCCGGGGCGGGGAGAACGGGGGTCAATCGTCGTCGGACGGCTTCTTTTCAAAGGTGTCCGCAACCTTCTCGAGCAGTTCGCGGATCGGCAGATGCTGCGGGCAGACCTCCTCGCACATGCCGCACTGCAGGCAGTCGGACGCCTTGCAGTGGCCATCTACGGTGACGACGCATTTATAATAAAACCGCGTGTTCCAGCTCTTGAACGTCTCGAACGTGTTGAGCGCGGCGAACATGTCGGGAATGCGGATGGACATCGGGCATTCGTTCTGTTCGACGCAGTAGCGGCAGCCGGTGCAGGGAATCAGATTCATCGACCTGAACACGTCGCAGACCTTCTGCACGGCCTCGCGCTCCTGTTCATTCAGCGGCTGAAACTCCGTCATGGTCCGGAGATTGTCCGTCATCTGCTCCATGCTGCTCATGCCGGAGAGCACCATCGCCATCTGCGGGAAGCTCGCGGCGAACCGGATCGCATAGCTTGCGTTGCTGCCGCCGTTCAGGGACCGGAAGATCGCGTCGGCCTGTTCCGGCAGATTGACGAGCGTGCCGCCCTTGACCGGCTCCATCACGATGACGGGCTTGTTGTGCCTAACGCAGACCTCGTACACCTTGCGGCTTTCCACGCTTACGTCCTCGTAATCGGCGTAGTTGAACTGGATCTGCACGACCTCGACCTCCGGATGGTCGCAAAGGATCCGGTCGAGCACGGCGGCTTCGTCGTGGAAGGAGAGGCCGACATGGCGGATCAGTCCTTCCGCCTTCAGCGCGAACGCCGTTTCGTACGCGCGGCAGCGCTGGTACTTCGGATAGTTGCGGTGGTCCTGCGCGTGCATCAGGTAGAAATCAAAGTAGTCCACGCCGCACAGCTCGAGCTGCTGCTTGACGAACGGGCGGATGTCCTCTTCGGACTCGAAATACGAGTCGGAGAGCTTGTCGGTCAAAAGGAAGCGCTCGCGCGGATACCGCTTTGCAAGGCAGTCGCGGATCGCCGTTTCGGACAGGCCGCCGATATAGCCGTGCGCCGTATCGAAGTAGTTGAAGCCTGCGGAGAGGAACGCGTCCGTCATCTTCGAAAACGCGTCGTAATCGACCTTGTCGCCCTGCATGGGCAGACGCATGCAGCCGAAGCCGAAATTGCCGCGGATCTCGGGAAAGAAGGGGTTTTGCAGCATGGGAATACCTCCGTCGGTTGTTTTCAGTTCCTATTATAACGGAGCCGGGCGCCGCGGCGCAAGCCTTTTTTCGGATTGTCCGAATCGCAGTTGAAAACGGAGGAGGAATGTGGTATAATATCAAAACTACGAACGAAAAAGGAGGGAAAGCCATGGCGACAGCAAAGAAGGCGTCCGAGATCCGCGCGGCGCGCAAGCAGCTGCGTGCGGTGACCGCCGTGCGCCGGTCGGTGTTTTATTTCATGCGCGCGATTCTGACCGCGCTCGCCGTGGCAGCGCTCGGCGTTCTTTCGTTCCTGTCCGCAGCCCGCATCAGCAACGCCTATATCCTCGTAAACGAGGGCATGACGCTGCGGGCGGACTGTATTCTGAAGAACGCGCCGGAAGCCGATCTCGCGGCGTATTTTTCGCCGCTGTGCATCAACGGCGACGCGCAGCAGCGCGAGACCAGCGCCGCGCCGTACGCGGGGATCTCGATCGCATCCTATGAATACAGCCTGAAGATCCAGAGCATGCATATCCTTCCGTGGCACATCAACACCTATGTGGACGTGGTCGAGCAGATCCGCGGCATCAGAGGCACGCTGCCTGCGGAGTCCGCCTCCGGCGCGACGATCCCCGAATGGACGCCGCGCAAATACCGCCTGCATCTTGACCGCACCGACGGGCGCTGGTTCATCGAAGACGTGGAGCTTCTGGAACTGAATCCGAAGCTTGACGCGCCCGCGACGCCGGACCCGAACATGTCGCCGCTTCCGATCTATACGCCGACCCCCACGCCCACCGCAACGCCCGCTCCCGCAAATGAGTAATCCGTACCGATCCGACCAACCCGTATTGCTCGCCCCGATGGCGGGCTATACAGACGCTGTGTTTCGTGCGCTCTGTACGTCGTTCGGCTGCGATCTCACCTATACGGAGATGATCAGCGCGAAGGGTCTGACGTTCGGCAACGTCAAGACCGCGGACTATCTGACCTTGGGCGAAAGCGAGGATCGGATCGCGGTGCAGCTGTTCGGGCACGAGCCGGACCGGATCGCGGACGCCGTAAAGATGGTCGCGGACCGGCTGAACGGACGTCTTGCCTGCATCGACCTCAACATGGGCTGCCCGGCGCAGAAGATCGTCTCAAACGGCGACGGCAGCGCGCTGATGCGAACGCCCTCGCTCGCGGGGCAGGTCGTTGCGGCGGCGAAGGCGGCTTCGCCTGTGCCGGTGACGGTCAAGTTCCGCAAAGGCTGGGAGGACGATACCTGCGTTGCGTTCGCAAGGGTGCTGGAGGAGAACGGCGCGGACGCGATCTGTCTGCATCCGCGCACCCGCATGCAGCAGTACCGCGGGACTGCCGACCGGTCGGCGATCGCGGCAGTGAAGGCCGCCGTGCACATCCCCGTGATCGGCAACGGCGATATTGCAGGCGGCGCAGACGCGTGCTCCATGCTGCGCGAAACGGGCTGCGACGGCGTCATGGTCGGCAGGGCCGCGCTCGGTCAGCCGTGGATCTTCCGCGAGATCAAAGCGGCGATCGCAGGGGAGCCGTATGCCGCGCCGACCGTGTCCGAGCGGATCGGGATCGCGCTTTTGCATGCGGAACGCATCGAGGCGCAGAAGGGCAGTCACGGGCTTGTGGAGCTGAGGAAGCACCTTCCGCGCTACTTTGCCGGCATTCGCGGCGCGGCGGAGCTGCGCACACGTCTCAATGCGGCAAAAAACACCGCGGAAATCCGTGCTTTTCTGCTTGACAGTCAGAAGAGCAATACATTATAATGATACGATTCCCAATATGGGCTAAAGGAGAAACAATATGGCAGAGATTTGGCTGACTCAGGAAGAGTATGAAAAACGCAAGGCACATCTGGATTACCTGAAATCGACCCGCACGCTTGAGATCGCAGAGGAACTGAAGATCGCGCGCGGCTTCGGCGATCTGTCCGAGAACGCGGAATACGACGCGGCAAAGGCGAATCAGGCTAAGAACGAATACGACATCGCCACGCTCGAGGATGAGCTGCGCAAGGCGAAGATCATCGATCATACCGCGCTGTCCGGCGACAAGATCAACGTCGGCTCCAAGGTCACGGTCCGCAACAAGGCGACCGGCATGGAGATGCATCTGGAGATCGTCGGCTCCATGGCGGCGGATCCGGTTTCCGGCAAGATCAGCAACGACTCCCCGATCGGCGGCGCGCTGCTCGGTCATTCCGCGGGCGACGTCGTTCCGGCCACCACGCCCGGCGGTGTGATCCATCTCGAGATCCTGGACATTCATTGAATCGGAGCATTGCAGAATGGAAGAAACGCGCATTCCGAACGAATCCGTCGAGCTCAGCGAGGAACAGCTCTCTGAGCTTCTTCAGATTCGCAGAGATAAGCTGACCGCACTGCAGAAGGCGGGGAAGGACCCGTTTGCGGTCATTACGTTCGATCAGTCGCATCACAGCAGCGATATCGTTGCGAACTATGACGCGCTCGAGGGCAGGGAGGTCCGCATCGCGGGCCGCATGATGTCCAAGCGCATCATGGGCAAGGCGAGCTTTGCGCATGTGCTGGACGCCGCGGGCGATATCCAGATCTATGTGAAGCGCGACGACGTCGGCGAAGAAGCGTATGCAGACTTCAAAGCGTACGACATCGGCGACATCATCGGCGTCAAAGGCTTTGTGTTCAAGACCCGCACCGGCGAGGTCTCCGTCCACGCGCAGGAGGTCACGCTGCTGTCGAAATCGCTGCGTCCGCTGCCCGAGAAGTTCCACGGGCTCAAGGATCCGGAGCTTCGCTACCGTCAGCGCTTTGTCGACCTGTTCATGAACGCCGGCGTGCGCGAAACATTCAAGAAGCGCAGCGCGATCATCGCGGAGATCCGCCGTTACCTCGACGGCGAGGGCTTTATGGAGGTCGAGACGCCCGTGCTGAACACGGTCGCGTCCGGCGCGTCCGCGCGTCCGTTCGTGACGCACCACAACACGCTCGACATCGACATGTACATGCGCATTGCGACCGAGCTGCACCTCAAGATGTGCATCGTCGGCGGGCTCGAGCGCGTGTATGAGATCGGCCGTCTGTTCCGCAACGAGGGCATGGACGCCACGCATAACCCGGAGTTCACGACGATCGAGATCTACCAGGCATACACCGACCTCAGAGGCATGATGGCGCTGTGCGAGCAGATCTTCTCGCGCTGCTCGATGCTTGTCAACGGCACGGCGAAGATCACGTATCAGGGACAGGAGGTCGATTTAACGCCTCCGTTCCGCCGCCTCACCATGAACGACGCGGTCAGGGAATACACCGGCAGGGATATCTACGGCTGCGAGACCGACGAGCAGGCCCGCGCGATCGCAAAGGAGTTCGGCGTCGAGCTCAAGGATCCGGAGTCCGGCAAGGGCAAGGTGCTTGTCGAGCTGTTCGACGCGTTTGTCGAAAGCAAGCTGATCCAGCCGACGTTCATCACGGACTACCCGATCGAGAACTCTCCGCTGACCAAGCTGAAGCAGGGCAGCAAGGATATCGTCGACCGCTTCGAGCTGTTCGTCTGCGGTCACGAGTACGCCAACGCATACACCGAGCTCAACGACCCGATCGACCAGCGCAGCCGCTTCGTCCAGCAGGCGAAGGAACGCCAGAAGGGCGACGACGAGGCCATGCAGATCGACGAGGACTTCATGCTCGCCATGGAATACGGCATGCCCCCGACGGGCGGCATCGGCATCGGCATCGACCGCCTGTGCATGCTGTTGACCGACGCGCCGACCATCCGCGACATTCTGCTGTTCCCGACAATGAAACCAGTCGGCAAGAACAAAGGAACCAATGATGTGCATAAAGATTGCATATCCGAAACTGCTCCGGAAGCGTCCACCGATTTACAATGTGCTTGTTTTACCTGCCCCTCTCAGGAGGCGTGCAAGGCAGCGCAGGAGGTCGAAATAACGGCTCCCGTCGAAGAAAAGATCGACTTCTCCAATGTTGAGATCGAGCCACTGTTCAAGGATTTCGTCGACTTTGAGACCTTCTCCAAGAGCGATTTCCGCGCGGTCAAGGTTCTTGCCTGTGAAGCAGTACCGAAGTCCAAGAAGCTCCTAAAGTTCACGCTGGACGACGGCACCGGCGAGAATCGCGTGATTTTATCGGGCATTCACGGCTTTTACGAGCCGGAACAGCTCATCGGCAAGACATGTGTGGCGATCACAAATCTGCCGCCGCGTCCCATGATGGGCATCGAATCCTGCGGAATGCTGCTCTCGGCAGTCCATCAGGAAAACGGCGAGGAGAAGCTGCATCTTCTGCAGCTCGATCCGCACATCCCGGCAGGCGCAAAACTCTATTAAAAAACCTTCCTAAACACCTCGGAGCGATCCGAGGTGTTTTTATACACTTTATGTATTTTATTCACCGAACATGATCGTTCATTTTGATCTCGTATGCCAATTCGTATGCCAAAATATGCCAACCGTATGCCAATTCATGCGTGTCAAGCATGCAAATCGATGATTTCATATGAATCTCTATAAAATCGATCAATGTGCGAATCCTCTTAGCAATAAGCGGATTCTTTTTTCATTGTCTTGTTTTAGCGAATCGAGGAACTTTTGTCGAATATCTCCCTTCTTTTTTTGTTTGTGATACACACCATATAGCACAATAAAAAAAAGCAAAAGGAGAACAGCATCTGAATACAGTAATCGTATGTTCAGCAAAATCAATATCAGTCCATTCAAGCGCTAACACTTCACCGATTCTTAGCCCTGCATATAACATGGTCATGGCAGCCAGGCCCATCCTGGCACCGCGCCAATTATCAGTAATAAGAGCGACTTCTTCTTCGGTCAGTGCTCGCCGTGGTTCGGACTCAACATAGGGAACCTTGATCCCCGAAAAAGGGTTCTTGCAATTCTCACTCCCGCGTGATATTATCATAAGTGCGAAATAAGTGCGAAGATAAGATAACATGCGGACTGTGTGGAAAGCTCATACCGTCCCGATCTTTTTGGGATGACCAGGAGGAATGGAATGCTGTTTCAGTCACTTGACAGGCTCAAGAGACAGTCGGTGCTCGCGGCGATCATCATGATGTCCCTCGGCGTCGTGATGCTGATCTGCCCCGAAAACTATGTGAACGCGCTGGTTGTGACCGCCGGCTATTTCATGATCATATTTGCCCTCGTTGAGATATTGGAATTCATCGCCGGGAAGAAGGCGCTTATACACTACATCATCTTTACCGGCACGCTCATCATTGAGATATTCGGGATATTCATACTCATATACAACGAAGACGTGCTTCGCGTGCTGGGATGGCTGTTCGGCTTCGTGTTGGTACAGGGAGGCATATTCTCCACACTCAATGCGCTCATCTTTGCGCGCCGCTCGAACCGCCGCGGCTGGTGGATACTGATCATCCTGGCCTGCGTACTGACGGCGACAGGAGTGATCATCTTCCTTAACCCGTGGTGGGATTCCCCACTACTTTTGATGAAGGTGATCGGCGGCGCGTTGCTGTTCTCCGCCTTTGTGAGCGCACTTCGCCTCATTTGGGTATGGCCTTTTAAGACGGAGAAGGGAGATGACGGGGATGAAGCATAACGAAAACGTCGAAAAGCTGAAAACAGAGCTTGAGGAGAATGCAGAACGCTTAAAGCAGTCTGCCGAAGAGAATAAGGAGCAATTGAAGCACAGCGCAGAGGAGATGAGCGCGGAGCTGAAACGGCTTCTCGCGGAGGAGCTTGAGGCTTTGAAGACACGCGACAAGCACCGTTACGCCGAAATGCTCGCGATATTTGCCAAGCATAATTTCTACGCCAACGGCTTCACGCCGCTCGAGCTCAGGACGACGCTTGAGGATCTCGGCCCGACTTACGTCAAGATGGGTCAGATCATGTCCAGCCGCTCGGATCTGCTCCCGGCAAGCTACTGCCATGAGCTGGAGAATCTCAGACAGAACGTAAAACCTCTCGATCCCGCTGTCGCGCGCGCGGTCATCGAACAGGAGACGGGCAAAAAAATCGAAGATATATATGCCGAGTTCCGCGACGAGCCCCTCGGCTCCGCGTCGATAGGTCAGGCGCATTACGGCGTACTTAAGGACGGTACGCGCGTTGTGACCAAAGTGCAGAGGCCCCTCGTCGCCGATATGATGAAGAAGGATTTCGTGCTCTTAAAGAAGCTGTCGGAGCTCGTCAATATCGTCGAGGAGGACTCGGACGGACAGGTCATAGACTTCAAATCCGTGATCGACGAGCTCGAAAGGGTCACAAATGACGAGCTCGACTTCCGTATCGAGGCCGAAAACACCCGCTTTTTCAAGGAGAACTGCATAGAAGACGGGGAAGCGGTCTCGTGTCCGACCGTGATCGACGAGCTTACGACTTCACGGATATTCACAATGACCTTTGTCGACGGCTGTTCCCTTGCAGATAAGGAAAGGTTAGAGGCGGAGGGCTGTGACCTCGATTCGATCGGCCGCGCGATCGTCGAAAACTACGTCCATCAGGTGCTCGACGTCGGCGTGTTCCATGCCGATCCGCATCAGGGGAATATCATGGTCAGCCACGGCAGGCCGTATTGGATCGATTTCGGCATGATAGGCCGCATTTCGGAAAAGGATGTCGCTCTCATCGAAGAGCTGGTGAAGGCGATGATCGCAAGGGACGAGGAAGCGCTCGTCGACGCGGTTATGAGTATGGGAGCTGCGTCTTCCGCGACCGACCGCGCCAAACTCACGCAGGACGCTGCAGTATATATCAAGAAATACATGAACGCTAAGAGCGTCAGTGATATCAACATGACCGACGTGTTCGACGAGATCATGGGCGTCGCGTCGAAGAATCATGTCTCCATGCCCAGCAGATTCACGATGCTCGCGCGCTCCGTCACGACGATGGAGGGCGTCATAGAACAGCTCTGCCCGGAGTTAAACATTTTCGATCTGCTCTATAAAAAGATGAAGGAGCACATGCGGAAAAACTTCAGCCTTAAGCGCGAGATTGCCGAGATGGGCAGGACGGTGATCGATGCCGGCAGGAAGACCGCGAAGATACCCGTGCTCGCCTCCGAGGCGCTCGACAATATGGTCAAGGGCAAGATGAAGATGAACATGGAGCTGACCGGCTACGACGAGCCACTTCAGCGGATCGAGCATCTGGTGCGCTATACGGTGCTCACGATCGTCGCCTGCGTACTGTTCATCGGCTCGTGCATCCTCTGCACCACCGCATTCAAGCCGACGCTCAGCAACGGCATGCCGTTGATTGCCGTTGTAGGCCTGGTCTTTTCGATTGCGCTTGCGGTATTTGCCGTCAAAAAACTGAAATAGTATGTGATCCGTGTTGTCAGATCACCGGGTTTTTCTTTTGTACGCTTTCCGATTCAAACGTCAAATGATTCCGAGCGGAATCAACACGGCAAGCAGGACCGCGACAAGCGCCCACTCGGTGATCAGAAAAGCGCTGCGCTTTTTCGGCGCCATGTCCGGCACGTAGTTGCTCGCAAGGAAGAACGGCACGTAGGTCGTGATAAACACCGGGATAACGCCCCACCACTTGTAGACCCAGATGAAGGAACGGTTGCTTGTGCCCGCAAGGAACGACTCGAACAGCGCAAACAGCAGCGCCATCTCCAATGCGCCGACAAGCTTGCAGCTGATGCCGCCCTTGCCGTTCTTTGCAAAGTACCGCTTGTTACGGTCCTGCGGAAGCATTTTGAACGAAATGATCCCCGCGAGCGAGAACATCATCGAAAGCTCCCAGCACACGCCGATCAGAAGGATGAACGTCGTCGATTCGTTCGACACCGCCCATAAGGGGTAGCCGAAGATCTTTGCGATCACTGCGTTCGCGATCTCATACAGCCAGTGCACGCCGTACAGCGCGAGCCCCGCAAAAACGATCTCCTTGTTCTTTTTGTGGATCTCCGACCAGTAGACGTAGAACACCACCGCCAGAATGAAGATGAACGTCCAGTTGAAGTTTTCCGTGCTGCGCACACGGATGGCGTCGACCAGCGCCTTCGACTCCTCCGAGCCGTCTCCCCAGAATACAAACATGCGCTTTCCTCCTGATTCACCCGATTTTACGGATCCATCATACCATATCTCCGCCGCCGGTTCAACAGAAAAAGCCGCCCCGAAAGGAAGGGGCGGCAAACTTTGGGTTCGTCGGTCCGTTACCGCTGCGATACGGTAAACAGCGAGTAGAAGTATCCCTTCGCGTCCATGAGCTCTTCGAACGTGCCGCGCTCCTCGACCACGCCGTTTTTCAGCGTGAAGAGGCCGGTGCAGCGGCGGAGAATGTTCTCGTCGAGGTCGTGCGTGACGATCACGCGGGTATAGCCGTCGAGGTTCAGGATCGCGTCCAGCACCTCGAACGACGTCTCCGCGTCGAGCGACGCCGTCGCTTCGTCGACAAACAGCACGGGGGTTTTGCGAAGCAGCGCTCGAGCAATCGAGATCCTTTGCCGCTCACCGCCGGA